>Ga0134128_10000071_pt1 | contig 141981 bp, 120 predicted proteins | sample KB31754_FD_96462 | JGI IMG/M metagenome (GOLD analysis project Ga0134128, IMG submission 96462) | Terrestrial soil microbial communities with excess Nitrogen fertilizer from Kellogg Biological Station, Michigan, USA - KB3-175-4 | ecosystem: Environmental > Terrestrial > Soil > Unclassified ... | reverse complement strand
TAAAGCACAATACGGTGGGAATCGATATGCCGCATTCCGATGAGATATTGCAGTGCGGCCATTCCGTCCTCATACGCCTTCGTCTGGGATGGATGACCTGGCTGGCTCTGGCCCAGCCCCCGGTAATCAAAAGCGAAGACAGATACTCCGAGCGTGTGAAAAGCTCGAAGGACATCGATATTTGCCGGCAACGTGGAGCGACCGCTGGGATAGAAAAGCACAACCAGCAATCGGGCTCCATTCGTCGACGCAGTTGAGTCAGATTGCGCCGAAACGCTCGTCGCCGGAATCCACCATCCATCGAGTCGAGCAACGCCTTCCTCTGTGTAATCGAACTTGATGTCTTGGATGGGCAAGCCCGTGCTGGATGCAATCGAAGCCGCACTCACCGATGCGGATGGGTGCGAGGAAAATGCGAACTGCCATTGGCCCTGGTAGAAAAGCAGGCAAACCGTGAAGTAGAGTGCGACTCCCGCCGCGACCAGGGCTAAGAGAATCGCCTTCACCAGCCATCTGCCGCTGACGATCTCGAGCGGTTCCATCTGAGAAGAATCGTTCTGCGATGGGCGGTTTTGCTTCTGATTGCGCGCCGGTTCCCGTTTGGGTGCCGTGTAATTTTGCGAAGATTGGCGGGATGGGTCCGATTGCTTTGCCACAAAATCGACTCTAGCATGTGTCGCAATCGGCGCAGCTTTCTCCATTCGGCTTTCAATTTCGACAATCCAGTGTGAAAAGCGATCCCTTCAGACATACTTCTAAACGCATCAGCGAAATGAAACCTATAATATAACGTGGATTAATTTGCTTCGGCTCCTTAGAAATGGCAACCGCCATTCACAAGAAGGGAATATGTTTCATGGCTTCTGAAGATGTCGCGGAGAGTGTTCAGATTGGAACTTCTCCGACGCAAGTAAGTTCCGGTAAACCTGTCGTCAATGACTTTAGTATCCAGGCCGGTACGGTCAACGGGTCTGGGTCCCAGTCTGCGAACAATGTTTTGCTGCGCAGTATTTTCCGAATGGGAATTCCGGTCAGCGGAAAAAATCTTTTTCCATCCAACATTGCCGGCTTGCCGACCTGGTACACCATTCGCGCCAGCAAGCACGGATATGTTGCACGCAAAAAAGAGATTGACGTCCTGATTGCAATGAATCCGGAGACGGCGAAGGAAGACATTCTTTCGCTTCCCGCAGGTGCGGTTGCAATCTACGACGAGGCCTTGAACCTCCAGCAATACCGAAACGACGTTACCTGCTACCCCGTTCCCTTCGACAAATTGACCGCTGCTGTCTGTACCGACGGCAAGCTGCGAAAGCTGGTCAGGAACATGGTGTACGTGGGGGTTGCTGCGCAGCTTCTCCACATGGACATGGAATGCGTGGAGCGGGAACTGCGAAAACTGTTCGCGAAAAAATTGAAAGCTGCTGATTTGAACTGGGCTGCGGTGCAAGCCGGATTCGCTTATGCGACCCAGTCGTTGCCAAAGCACGATCCTTTTGTACTGGAGCGGATGCACGCGACCGATGGAAAGATCATCATTGATGGTAATGCCGCCGCCGCCTTGGGAGCGATGTTCGCCGGCGTCACGGTGGTGACCTGGTATCCAATCACGCCATCCTCGTCCGTCGTCGAACAATTGATTGACTACATGCGGAAGTATCGCATTGAATCGGACGGCAAAGCGACGTTTGCCGTTGTGCAGGCAGAAGATGAACTGGCTGCGATCGGCGGGGTTTTCGGAGCCGGCTGGGCGGGTGCCCGGTCGATGACCGCAACCTCTGGTCCTGGCATTTCACTTATGGCCGAATTTGCCGGCCTCGGTTATTTTGCAGAAATCCCCGGAGTCATCTTCGATATTCAGCGCGTTGGCCCTTCGACCGGAATGCCGACACGCACCATGCAGGGGGATCTGCTCAGCGTCGCTTATCTTTCCCACGGCGATACGAAACACGTTTTACTGCTTCCGGCCAGCGTAAAGGAGTGTTTTGAGTTTGGCATCCAGGCGTTCGACCTTTCCGAGAGGCTGCAGACCCCCGTCTTCGTATTGAGCGATCTTGACCTCGGCATGAACAACTGGATGTCCGATCCGTTTCTGTACCCGGAAAAGCCATTGGATCGTGGCAAGGTGCTGACTGCCGCTCAGTTGAAAGAAGCCGGCGGCTTCGCGCGGTATCGGGATGTCGATGGAGATGCAATTCCGTATCGCACCCTGCCGGGAACCGATCATCCGCTGGCGGCGTATTTTACCCGCGGCAGCGGCCACAACGATAAGGCCCAATACAGTGAGCGGCCGGATGACTACGAGGCATTGATGGAGCGGCTGGCGCGCAAGTTTGAAACGGCGCGCACGCTGGTGCCGGAGCCGGTCGTCGCGCAGACAGGGAAGTCGAAGATCGGTATCATCGCCTTTGGCACCTCCGACTTCGCGGTCGAGGAGTCACGGGATCAACTGCTGAAAGAATATGGTGTCGAGACGGATTATCTGCGGCTGCGCGCGTTTCCGTTTGCGCAATCCGTGCAGGAGTTTATTGCCAGCCACGAACGTGTGTATGTGGTCGAGCAAAATCGCGACGCACAAATGCTGAGTCTGCTCAAGCTCGACTTGCCCTCCGAAGAAACTGTAAAACTGCGCAGCATTCGCCACTTCAATGGGTTGCCTATCGACGCGCGTTCCGTTACCGACGCATTTGTCATGCAGGAGGAGATCTAACTTTATGTCAACCGTGAATCCAACCCCTACGGCTCCTGTGCCTCCGGTTCCTCCCGCCAAGACCAATCGCATCGGCCTGCAGGTGCTCGACTATCGCGGCGGCAAGACCACCCTCTGCGCCGGCTGCGGACATAACGCTATTTCCGAGCGCATCATCGACGCATTTTATGAAATGGGCATTCAGCCGGAACGGGTGATGAAGCTTTCCGGCATTGGTTGCTCCTCGAAGAGCCCGGCATATTTTTTGAACCGTTCGCACAGCTTCAACAGCGTACATGGCCGTATGCCTTCTGTAGCGACAGGCGCAATTTTGGCCAACCGAACCATGTTGGGCCTCGCCGTCAGTGGAGATGGCGATACGGCTTCCATTGGCTTCGGGCAGTTTGGGCATCTGATGCGACGCAACCTGCCGTTGATTTACGTAGTTGAAAACAACGGAGTCTACGGCCTCACCAAAGGTCAATTTTCCGCGACGGCCGACGTCGGCTCCAAATTAAAGACTGGCGTTGTTAACGACCTGCCGCCGATTGACATATGCGCGATGGCGGTAGAGCTTGGCGCGACCTTTGTCGCCCGTTCTTTTTCCGGCGACAAAAAACAGCTTCTTGCTTTATTGAAAGCCGCAATCGCTCATCGGGGAACCGTGATCCTGGACGTAATCTCGCCCTGCGTGACCTTCAACGACCACGAAGGTTCCACGAAAAGTTACAAATATATGCAGGCGCATGAAGATGCTATCTCCGAAGCCGGTTTTGTTCCACACTTTGAAGATATTTCTGTCGATTACGATCCCGGCACCACTTACGACGTCGAGATGCACGATGGTTCGCATCTGCGATTGCGAAAACTGCATGACAGCTACAATCCAACGGATCGCCTCTCCGCTGTGCAGGCTTTGATGGAAGCCAATCAGAAGGGCGAAGTTCTGACGGGGATGTTCTACATCGATACGAAAAAGCCGGACTTCACCGCCTTGCTCAACATGGTAGCCGAGCCGCTGGCAACCCTGGCGCAGGATCGCACGCGCCCTGGGAAAAAAGTGTTGGACGAGGTGATGGAGTCTTTGCGGTAACGCTTTTTCACAGCCTCTCCGAGAAAGTTCTGGCCAGGAACTGCAGCCGCCGAGTATAGTTAACCCGATGAACCGGACGGGAAACAATTCTTTCCGCGTAGATGAAAAGATGAACGGAAAACCATCTTCCAGGGCAAATATACGGTCTCGGGCGATGGTGCAACACTAACAGAAGTCGGCAGGCCAGTGGGGCAAACCCAGGCGGAGACTGCCGTTTACGACAAGCAATAGCAATTGAGTCCAACCCGGAAAAGGCAGAGCTGTTATAGCTCTGCCTTTTCCCAGTTCTGGCATAAATCGCGCCTGAGATGGTCTGTTTGGGGATGTCCTGCTTCTTAGCGGTGGAAGCGCGCGAACCGCCTCATGTCCATTGCCTGAATTTCAGGAGAGAGACGGCCATCCGGTAGGGGTTGCTCGACCTGCAGATGAATCGGAACCACGCCTGCCCAAACCGGAAGCGCATAGTCCTCCTCATCGTCAAGCGGTGGGCCGGTGCGCACTTTCGCTGATACTTCTTCCAGCGGCAAAACCAGTACGCTGGTGCTTTTTAACTCCTGGTCTGACGGCTGACGCGTCTCTTCCCAGCGGTCCGGAACAATATGATTCGTAAAGTGGCGTAGCGCTTCCAGTTTTTCTTCGCGCTCTTCCACCAGGCGGCCGGTGCCTAGTATCACCACAGACCGATAGTTCATGGAGTGATGAAATACCGAACGCGCCAGAACAAATCCATCGACGATCGTCACGGTGACGCAGACATCAATGCCCTGGTCGAGTTGGCGCAGCATCCGGCTCGCGGCCGACCCATGCATGTAAAGTTTTTCTCCTGCGCGCACATAGCCGGTAGGAATGACGTAGGGCTGCCCCTCCACAATGAATCCAACGTGGCAGAGAAAGCCCTCATCCAGAATGGCGTGGACTTGCGCCTTGTCGTATACGGCCCGCTTCGGCAGCCGCGCGACTCGTGTCCGAGACGTGGCCTGATAGTTTTCCATATCTCTACGATAACGCTTTAGAAATGGCCCGGTCGATGGACAATGCACCGGAGCCTTTCACCAGGAAGATGAGACATAATGCCAGCGTCAGCAGGTGATATTCATACCCTTCGCCCTTCTGAGTACCGGCCCAGTTCATAAAAAAGCCGTTGTGACTGTGAACCAGCGAGATGGCCACAAGCATATTGGCGGCAATGCCGAGGACTGCAATTCGGCTGAGGAAGCCGACGATCAGGCCGATTCCTCCGAGAAATTCCGCCATGATAGCCAGGAATGCGAACACCGCCGGGATATGCATTCCGTGCGTGAAAAATTGCATGGTGCCGTTGTATCCATAGCCGCCAAACCAGCCCAGCGCTTTCTGCGCGCCATGGATAAAAAACACGATTCCCAGAATCAGGCGGGCAATCGCCAAAGTCAGGCTATCTGTGGTTGAAAAAAGTCCTCGGAACATGCGCTCTCCTCTTCGATCGGTGAGTATGCATCAATGTGCCACCCAGACTAATGTACGAAGAATGGTTTGGGAAGACGTAAATTATTGAATCGCAAAGTATCTTTGGTGGAAAGAATACGCTACGGCTACCGGGTTGCAGTTTCATCGCACGGTTTGCGCCAGAAGCACGACACCGATGCCTGCAAGGCCCACGTAGATGTATTTCAGGAACAATTCTCCATGCATACGATGATTCAGGCTTCTGCCAATGAAAATTGCGGGAAGTATCACTGGCAAAGACAATATGTAGTAGTGCGTGACAAGCGGCGTCCAAAGACCTGCTAACCAGTAGCTAGCCATGCCGATGGCGCTGGCGGGCAAAAAATATCCCTGGAGTGTGGCCCGAAAATATTGCGCGGACCATCGGCGCATCGTTCCATAGACGACCAAAGGCGGCCCATTCATTCCATACGCACCGCCGAGGACGCCAGCCGTGAATCCGCAGCCGAACAACCATCTTCGGCTGTCATGCTTCAACTCCGGAGTTCGGCCTAGAAGTGAATAGATTGAAAAAGCAACGATCAAAGCTCCCAACCCAGCTTTGACTGCCTTTTGATGGCCGGCGGTTAGTAGGATCAGTCCGAGCGGTATTCCCGCAAGAGTGGAAAGCAGCAGCCAGCGAGCGCTCCGTGCGTGAATCTTTTCCCGGTCCTGTACCACGATCACGGTGGCAATCGTGATCGACACGAGAACGGCGAGCGGGGCAGCAACCTGGATTGGAAGGCTAAGGGCGAGAAGCGGAACTGCGACCAGTGCCTCGCCGAATCCGAAGGCCGACCGGATGAGCGTAGCCACCAGCAGCACCAGTAAGACTTGCAGAGTGAGGAGGGTCATCTCAATCTTCTTGCCGACGCCTCGGGCGTGACGTTCATCTTCGGTTTATTTATGCTGGCCGCTATGTTCCGGGGTCGACCCCGGCTCAGGGAAATCGGAGTCCTGTCCGTCGGACATTTCATCGGCGTTGCGGTGCCCCAATTGTCCGCTGAGTGAACCGTGGGGTTCGGCTCGTTCGCCGGAAAGATGAGGGGAGTCGTCTTCGACTGCGCCTTTATGCTCATCGCTATCGTGGTGAGAAACAGGATTGGATGGGCTGGTCATAATGATCCTCGACGATGGTTGCGTACCGCAGACCCCTGGCGCTTACTCATGGGCTGCGGAAGGTTTCGGATAAATACGGACGCCCATCCCATTTAATTTGCTGCGGGCTTGCATCGCTTCTGGAGTTTGAGGGTAACGCTGAATCAGGGAACGGAGATCGCGGATCCCAGCATCGCGTTGCCCAAGCGCAATCTCCGATTGTCCTTTGCGAAGGGCTGCGGTGGGAGCTTTGGAACTGCCGGGATACTGCGACAGGACCTGAGAATAATTGTCCACCGCGCCTTTGTAATTGCCCGACCGGTAGTCGATTTCGCCCAGATAGAACTGCGAATTTCCCGCCTGGACGTCCTGGGGATAAAACTTGATGACGTCTGCGAATTCCTGGCTCGCCAGGTTGTATTTGGCGGCATTGTAGTCGCTGACCGCGGACTGATACAGCTGATCGAGGGGCGGAGCCTGCGGCGCAGCCGGTTGTGCGGCGGGCGCACCCTGCGCCTGATCTCCGCCCGAAGGAGCCCCAGGCTGACTGGCACTGGCCTGCCCGGGCATTGTCGGGGCTTGCATCGGGGGCTGTCCGGTCGGCAAAGATTGCTGCTGCGACTGTACGGCGTTGAGACTCTTGTCGATCTTATCCAGACGCGCGCGCAGTTCGTCCAGCGAATCGTTCATGGACTGCATCTGGCCGGATAGCTGTTGCAGTGAATTTCCTTGACCGCTCTGCTGTTCCTGAACTGCTTTCTGCATTGAGTCCACTTCGCCAGAGATTTTGTTTACGCTTTGCGACGTTTGTTGCAACAGATTTTGTAAGGTGGCAAAGCGCTCGCTGTCCGCTTGCTGCATGCTTGTCATCATGTCCTGCATCTGCTGCACCTGGGCCTGCAGCGCAAGGATATCTTTATTGACGGCGAAAGCGTTCGGAGCGGCGGCCAGCCCGAGGGCACAAACGGAAACCACGGAAATTCGAAAAAAGTTACGCATGCGACACCTGATTGAAGCGCCAAGCGCTGGATTCTGGTCCTAGTGAAAGGTGTACGGCAGCACGGCATGGGTTGCCCTTCATGCGATGTGCTGCCGTTCACGATCTACATTGTCCGCGATGAGCGGGCAAATCCGTACAACTTTCTGGACCAATCTACTGGTCCAGGCTGAACTGTGCGCGGCGGTTCTGCTGCCAGCAGGATTCGTTCTCTTCCGTGCAGAACTGTTTTTCTTTGCCGTAGCTGATGCTGCGGATACGGCTTGCATTCACACCGGCCTGGGTCAGGGCAGTCTTGGCGGAGTTGGCACGATTTTGACCGAGCGCCAGATTGTATTCCGCCGATCCACGATCGTCGCAATATCCGGCGATCAGGATCTTGGCCGACGGATGGGACTGCAGGAAGGCTGCGTCGGCGGTAATCGCCTGTTGTGCGTCCGGGCGGATGCTGTAGCTGTCATAGTCGAAGAATACCGGCTTTACGTTCTGTTCGAACTCGGCCTCGGTCAGCTGGCCGGATGTATTGGGTTGCTGCGCCTGTCCGACAGTGACGGTCGCCGATGCATCGGTCGAGCCACCATCTCCGCGCGCCGTCAGATGATAAGTCGTGGTTTCTGCCGGGCTTACAGTTTTTGTGCCGCTCGAAGGAACGGCTCCAATGCCTTCAATTGAGACATCGGTTGTGTCCGTAGTTGTCCAGTTCAGGACCGCGCTTTGTCCGGGATTGATGGTGTCCGGCGTAGCCGTGATGTTTGCCGTTGGCGCGGGCGTTGTTTCCGCCGGTGGTGCGGGAGGTTCAGGCGCGGCGGCCTTCTTGTGATGGCAGCCAGTTACGATCAGAAAAGCAGTCAGCGCGGCAGCGGCCAACGCGGAATTCTTCTTATGTTTCATTCAGGGGTCTCCTCAAAACCTTTTTACCTTTTGTAACAGTGTAAAACGACAAATCCTTTGATTGGCAACGATTTCATTTTTTTGTCCGTTACTTCCAACTCCAGTTGGGCATGCGGCTATTTCCAACTTTGGTCAGAGCATGTTGTTCCGATCCGTCGGCCAGCATGGTCCAGACTTCGCTACGTCCGTGATGCGCCACTTCAAAAACAATATGTCGTCCATCTGGCGACCAGGATGGGAAATCGGTGCGACCGAGGTCATGCGTAAGCTGAATCCAGCGATGGCTGGCGATGTCCATCACATAGATGTCCTGTCCGCCGGGAGCGCCGGGGCCGTAGTGCCGCGACCATGCAAAAGCCAGAAACTGCCCGTTGGGAGACCAGGAAGGGGAAGTGGCGTAGCCGCCGTCCGTCATGCGCTGCACGCCGGTTCCGTCCGAGTCCATGATGTAAACCTGTGGCAGGCCGGTGCGCCCGCTAATCCAGGCAAGCTGTGTTCCTGTCTTAGGGTTCCAGACCGGGGAAACATCCGGCCCGCGATAGGCGGTCACGCGCCGCAGGTTAAAGCCACTGGCAGAGGTGGTCCAGATTTCCGGATCGCCGCTGCGAGAAGAAGAGAAGGCCAGGTTATTGCCATCGGGGGCCCATGCCGGCGAAAAGTCTGTGCCATCGTGAATGGGAAAGTTCACCATCCGGTTCAGGTTCATCGAATACAGGCGAATGGTCGATCCCTTCGAGGACAGTTCATTGAACGCGAGGCGACTGCCATCCGGCGAAATGCGCGGCGACAGGGCAATCTGGCCCAGATGCGTGATCTGGTGCTGATTGGCGCCGTCATAATCCATCTGCCATATCTCTTTTGCGCCGCTGCGGTCGGAGCTATAAAAAATCGTCGTTTCAGCGATTCCGTTGATACCGCCCCCGAGGCGGGAAATAATGGCGTCTGCGAATTCATGCGCGATATGCCGGGCTGTATTCGGACCCGCGGCCTCGTTATACTGCTGGCCTAAAACCTGGGGAGATTGCGTATTCTTGGTGTCAAACAGCCAGCCATAAACGATGGTGCGGCCGTTCTGAACATTGATTGCGCCAAACGCCACCATGGCCGCGTTTGCGGGCGCCGAACTCCACTGCGAAAGATTGATCTCCTGCGGGGAACCCGGCATGACCGGCGGAGCCAGGCTCTTCGAGACCATGTCGAAGATGCCGGCATTGGTCAAATCGGAATACAGCACCTGGTTGAAACTCTGCTGGGCATTGCTGAGTGCAGGGTCGTTTCCGGCCATTTTGAAGTCGGCTGCAGCCAGCCGAATTTTCTGTGCGCCGAGATTAGTTCCCGTTCGAACCCAGTCCTGTGCCTGGGCGCTGAAGGTGGCCAGAAGCAGGATGGAAAAAAGAAAAGCCGCGACTTGCCGGATACCAAAGCGTGGGGTAGCTTCCATTATGCACTCCGTTAGACGTGGGTCATTCAATTTTGGCTGCATCAAAAAATCTTTCATACTATGTGATTCGAATCAATTTGTTTTTGATTATTGCGCCGGGCTTCATCGATGCGCGGTGCTCTGGTCATAGGTAAACGTGTAAGCCACGGAGACGGAACTGCCTGAGTAACCTGGTGGAAGTTGCCCAAATGAGCTCACGCGCTGTATGGCCTGAATGGCAGACATGTCAAGGGAAGAAACCCCGCTGGGTTGCGCAATGCGCGGATCGCTCATCGATCCGTCCCGATGCACGGTAAATGTGACCACGACGGAATGGCCCATCGATGCGTTAGGATCGGCCAGTTGGCTGTACCAGTTCTGCGCCACCGTCCGCTGAATCTGATCGACATACCATCCGAATCGCGAACCGAAATCGCCATTCTGTACCACGGCGCTTTTGTTTGCGGCGCCCGGCGTTGACATGGGAATGCTCGACGGTGCAGCTTCGCCATACGTCGCTCGATGCTGTTGCTTCGGCGGCTGTACATATTTTGGCGGTTTCGGTTGGGCTTTTGGTGCAATCTTCTTTTCTACCCGCGGCTTCGCCTGGATGGGAATCGCATTTTCCACCGGGGCTTCCTTGGCTGCCGGAACCGGCGGCGCTGGCGCTGGACTCGGCGTTTGCGTGGCCAGCACGCTGTCGTTCGTAATCTGGGTATTGGGCAAGGGCAGGGAAGGCGCCGACGAAACAAGAGTGGCGCTGATGGCTGTGCCGGAACTCATTTGCCCCCACCTGTCCCCGTGGAACGTATGCAGAAAAATTGCCGACGATACCATCGCCGCACCCAATATTGCGTGCAACATGACAGAGCCGAACCAGGAGCCTGCAATCGGTTCGTGTTGATCCCATGTGTCGCGAAGGTGTGGCATTGGCTTATTGGCTGGAACGGCCGTTGATCGGCTGGGTGACGATGCTGATGTTGGTGATGCCCGCTTGTTTCACCGCATCCATGACCGAAGCGAATGCGCCAAACGGCACCCGCTGATCGGCCCGGACGTAAATCACGCGGTGTGCGGGATCTTTCCCGGACTGTTGCAACATGCTGGGCAGATTGTTGACGTTCACAGGCTTGTCGTCGAGAAAGACGCGCTGCTGGCTATCGATGGTGACGACGGTCCGCTGTTCGGTGATCTGCTTGACGGTCTTCGTCTTCGGCACAGCGACTTCAATGCCGGACTGCAGCACCGGAGCCGTGATCATAAAGATCACCAGCAGCACCAGCACCACATCCACCAGGGGAGTGATGTTGATGTCGGACAGAGCCGACTGGGTGCTGCCATTTCTAGCGGTGAAGGCCACGCGATATCTCCCTTTCGCCTCGCGGCAACTCCCGCTCCCGGCGAACATATTCCTCTGCAGGAGGCGGGGGCGCCGCGCCGAAGTGAATGTCCTCAATTGAGTTCAGTAGCTCGCGGCTAAAGTCGTCGAGGCGCGATGCCAGATCGCGCAAACGAGAGGTCAGCTGGTTGTAGCCCATGACTGCCGGCACAGCGACGACCAGACCTGCGGCGGTGGTAATCAATGCCTCAGAAATGCCGGGCGCGACCGCACGCAACGTCGCGCCGCCGGAGGTGCCAAGACCGTGGAATGCATCCACGATGCCCATGATGGTTCCAAACAGGCCGACAAAGGGCGCAACTGCGCCAATGGTGGCCAGCCAGGTCATCCGGCTTTCCATTGCTGTCAGAGCCTCGCTCGACGCGGTCTGCGCGGTGCGTTCCAGCGCCTTCATGCTGCGGATTTCACCGGTGTGGTCGGTCTGGTGGCGATACTCGTCGTAGGTCTCCTCAAACACCTGCACCAGCGGGCTTGGCTTGAACTGCTCGCTGACGGCGGCGATGTCCTGCAGTCGCTCCGCTTTCTGAAAAGCGCGCAAAAATCGCTTGCTCTGCGTACCTGCGCGGCGAAGAGAAGACCACTTGCCCAGGATGATTGCCCATGACTGCAAGCTGCCTATCAATAGCAGCACCAGGACAATGATGGCAATCGGGCCAAGGTTGTGCCCCATGTCGACCAGGGCGTTTCCACTGACGGGCTGCGCTATCTGGCCGGGCGGAGTCGCATCCTGCGCCTGGAAGAGGAAGAGAATAAGAACCGATAATGCGCTCATAGCTAATTTGAGTGTACCGGCGGGAGGGGATTGCTCCAAGTTGATGGCGGGTAGTCATCTTGATTCGTGGTATGCTGCGCTCGAAGCTGCACACTGTATCTGTAGGGAAGGGCTGGAGCGGGGTGTACGCCGAAGCATCAAACAACGCGCGGCTTTTCCTTAAGAAAAGCCGCTCCTCGATGAGCCCTCAGTGGTATACAGCAATAGGAAATCCGCTCTTGTCCCCCGGAGTCTCATGCTGCTCGAACTGCGCGCTGAAAATTACATTGTTGTCGATCTGGCGACAGTTGCGTTTGGTCCAGGTCTGAACCTGCTGACCGGAGAAACCGGCGCAGGGAAATCTATCTTGATTGATGCGCTGGCGCTGCTTTTGGGAGACAAGGCGTCGGCGGAAATTGTTCGTCACGGCGCAGAACGCGCTGTGGTTGCTTGTGTATTCGAAGCAACCCCCGGCGCGCTGGGCATCCTTGAAGCCAATGGGCTGGATGCTGCCGGAGAAGAAATCATTTTGCGCCGCGAAGTCTCCGGCAATGGCAAAGCGCGCGTGTTCGTGAATAACCAGCCCGCCACTGTTTCCGTATTGCGTGCCCTGGCTCCGGAACTGGCGCTGGTTCATGCGCAGAGCGATACCCTGGGTGCATTCGATCAGGCACAGCAGCGGAGTCTGTTGGATCGAAGCGCCGGAATCATCGGGGAGGAGGTGACTGCAGCCCACCATGCATGGCAATCCCTTCGCGAAAAGTTAACCTCGCTTGAAAGCGATGAACAGGACCGGCTGCGCATGGCCGACCTCTGGCGCTTTCAGACAAAAGAAATCGAGCAGGCACAACTGGAGGCCGGCGAAGAAGAACGTCTGCTGGCGGAAAAACGTGTGTTGGCCAACGCGGAGAAACTTTACGCTGCGGCGATGGGCGCGCATGATCTGTTGTATGAGTCCACTACTTCCGCTGAAGTCGCGTTGCGCGCGGGACTGAAGCAGATGGAGGAATTGCTTCGTTACGACACGCGCTGGGAAGAAGCTGTACAGCAGTTGATCGCCGCACGGGCGGTTGTGGGGGATTTGGGACAGCAGGCGCGAGACTTCGCGGAAAACATTCAGTCTTCCCCGGAAAAACTGGAAATCATTGAAGATCGCCTCGCGTTGATTGACCGCCTGAAGCGGAAGTACGGCACTAGCGTAGCGGAGGTCATCGCTTACGGGGATCAGGTGCGCGGCAAATTGGACGAGATTGAAAATCGCGATCAGCTACTGGCGGACTTAAAGGTGCAGTTCGCCGGGGTAGCCGACGCATACTCGTCCGCCTCGGGCGAGTTGACTAGCCAGCGTACCGCTGCTGCCACACGACTGGCGAAGCGCGCCGAAACAGAGATCAATCATCTGGCCATGAAAGCCCGGTTTGAGATCACCGTTACCCCGCATCGAGAGGAATCGGGCTGGACGGCTCATGGTTGGGACACGGTGGAATACCGGATCGCCACCAATCCCGGAGAACCTTTGAAACCGCTCGACAAGATTGCTTCCGGTGGAGAGATGTCGCGCGTCCTGCTGGCGTTGAAGGTAAGCGTCGAAAACGGCAGCGCGGCGGCGAAGAGAAAAAAGAAAACTCCTTTGCCGCGAACGCTTGTTTTCGACGAGATCGACATTGGCATCGGTGGCAGCGCGGCAGAAGCCGTTGGCCAGAAATTGAAAACACTGGCGCGCGGGCAGCAGGTGCTTTGCATTACCCACCTGCCGCAGATTGCGGCATTCGCCGACCAGCATTTTCTAATCGAGAAACAATCTCAAAGTGGGCGTACGCGCACCAGCATCCGTCAATTGTCCCGAGAAGAACGCCTCCAGGAAATTGCCCGTATGCTAAGCGGTGCGCAGGTGACAGAAACTTCGTTGAAACATGCGGAACAGATGCTGAAAAGCAGTCTGGTGTAAGTAGAATTGGCACAAGAATGAATCTTCGATTCGATGGAAAAGCAGCAGTTGTCACTGGCGGTGCAACGGGGATCGGCGCGGCTACCGCGCAGAAGCTTTGCGAACTGGGCGCTTCCGTCGCCATCCTGGATCGCAACGCGGAAGTGGGACAATCGCTGGTCGCATCGCTCACCGGTTCCGGGTATATCGCCAGTTTTCACGCGTGCGATGTCGCAAATGAGCAAGAGATGCGCGAGGCATTTGACGCGGTCGCGCAACAGCATGGCAAGCTGGACGTATTGGTCAGTAACGCAGGAATTCAGACCTATGGCAGCATGGTAAGCACCAGCTCTGAGCTGTGGGATAAGACCTTTGATGTGCATGTCCGAGGTTGTTTCCATGCGACGCGGTTCGCTATTCCCGCCATGCTGGCCTCCGGTGGGGGAGCTGTTGTTATTGTGTCCTCGGTGCAAAGTTTCACGGCGATTTCCAATTCCGCCGCGTACGTGGCGGCGAAGCACGCGTTGCTAGGAATTACCCGATCCATCGCTCTCGACTTTGCCAAACAGAACATCCGCGCAAACTGCATTTGCCCGGGAGCTATCGACACCCCCATGCTGCGCTGGAGCGCGGAACAGACCGGCGCCCCGGACCAGATGCTGGAAACCTTGGGGCGCATGCACGCCATCGGCAGAATCGGAAGACCGAAAGAAGTGGCCAACGCCATTGCGTTTTTGGCGAGCGATTGGGCATCGTTCATTACCGGAGCCAGCCTGCTGGTGGATGGAGGATTGCTTGTTCCAACCGGCGGCATGGGATTTCAGGAATCCGGAATCGGTTCGGAGAATGTTTAATGAAAAAATCCGGTAAGCTGGCAGGCAAAGTCGCGATCGTCACAGGATCAGCGGCAGGGATAGGTCGCGCAAGCTGCCTGCTGTTCGCGCTGGAAGGCGCATCGGTAGCCGCCATTGACCGCGACGAAACGCGCAACGCAGAGATCGTGGAACAAATTCGCAGCGCGGGCGGCGACGCCCAAGCCTTCATTGCAGATGTATCCTCCGCGCGCGATATCGAGAACGTGAGAGACAAGGTCAAGAAGCAATGGGGCCGGGTCGATATTCTCTTCAACAATGCCGGCATCGTGACCGGCGGAAAAGTGCATACGCTCGATGAAGAAGAGTGGGACCGCGCGTTCGCTATCAACATGAAGAGCATGTTCCTTTTGAGCCGGGCCATAATTCCCATGTTTCTGGAGCAGGGAGGCGGCGTCATTCTCAATATGTCTTCGACCACCGCCATCCGCGTGGCGCCTGACCGGACTCTATATAACGCCACCAAGGGAGCTGTTTTTGCCTTCACAAAATCTATGGCGATTGACTATGCCGCGGATAACATTCGTGTGAATTGCCTTTGTCCTGGAACTGTCGATACGCCTTCCTTGAATGCGCGTCTTAGCGCGAAAGGGAACACCGAGGAGTTGCGCAAGCAATTCATCGCCCGCCAACCCTTGCGGCGTCTCGGGAACGCAGAAGAAATTGCCAAAGCCGCTTTGTATCTGGTCTCCGACGACGCTGCTTTCGTCACCGGCACGGCTTTTCAGATCGATGGCGGCATGTCGCTTTAGACTTGAACTGTAGAAAGGAAATATTGAACCAATGAAGATGAGTTTCCGTTGGTACGGGGAATCCGATCCCGTCAAATTGCATTCCGTCCGGCAAATCCCAAATATGCATGGAATTGTTTCCGCGCTTTACGATGTGCCGCTTGGGGAGGTCTGGCCGCTCGATAAAATTCGCGCGCTGAAGAGCCGGATCGAATCGTATCGCTTTGCTTTTGAAGTGGTCGAAAGCGTGGGCCTCCACGAAGACATCAAATTAGGTAAGCCGAACCGCGACCGCTTGATCGACAATTATTGTCAGACACTCGAACACCTGGCCTCCTCTGGAGTCAAGGTAGTTTGTTACAACTTTATGCCGGTGTTTGACTGGATGCGCACGACACTCGACCGCAGTCTGCCGGATGGCTCCAACAGTGTCGCGTTCGATGTGGATGCTGCTGCCGAAGTCGATCTGACAAAAGGCATCTCCCTGCCGGGTTGGGACACGCAATATCCAGTTGAGGAGCTGCGCAGGCTGCGAAACGAATACAGCTCTATCGATGTGAATCAGTATCGCAAGAATCTCGAATACTTTCTGAAGGGCGTCATTCCAGCGGCGACAAAGGTGGGCATCAAGATGGCTCTCCACCCAGACGACCCGCCGCGTCCCATCTTCGGCCTGCCGCGTGTCGTGAAGAACAGAGAAGATCTGCGGCGCATTCTCGACATGGTGAACGAACCGGCAAATGGACTGACGTTCTGCACCGGATCGTTGGGCGCCGATTTGAGAAACGATGTCCCCGCCATGGTTCGCGAATTCAGCGGGGAAAAGAGAATCCACTTCGCCCACATGCGCAATATCAAAGCGGATGAGCGCGGCAATTTCCAGGAGACGTCGCACTATTCAACTGACGGTTCGGTCGATATGGCGGCTGTTGTCCGCGCCTACCAGGACACGGGCTTCGACGGCTATGTGCGTCCCGATCATGGACGGATGGTCTGGGGAGAAAAAGGTAACCCAGCTTACGGCCTGTATGACCGTGCTCTGGGAGTTGCGTACCTGAACGGATTGTGGGAAGCAACAGAAAAATACAGCCAGTCCAACTAAACGGTTCTCCTGAAGGTGCATACCAGGAAGATCAGCTGTACGCGGGCTTTCTTAAAAAGGCTGCACGAATGGTATGTTGGTAATTGATTGCCTCAGGAGAACCGGTCTAGAGCAGTTTTCCTGTAGGTGAATATCGAAGCGAAGATCTCGACGCCGTTTTTCCTTAAGAAAAACGGCATTTCGATGATGAATGCGATCTATAGCAACAGGAAAACTGCTCTAAACCATGACATCCACAAATCAGACGCTGAACACGTCCCAGGCGGCGGGGGAGCGACAAGCCCCGCATCTCTATCGCGCGCTGACTCTGCTGAACCTGGTTGTGATCGGCATGGTCATCGTTCAACCCGTCGCGCCGATGAGTATCTATGGCGTGATCAGCAATAAAGCGCACGGACATGTTGTCACGACCATCTTGGTTGCCATGGTCGCCATGCTTCTGACGGCAATCAGCTACGGAAGAATGGCGCGCGCTTATCCCAGCGCAGGATCGGCGTATACCTATGTCGGCCAGGAGATTCATCCCGCGCTCGGTTACATCACCGGCTGGAGCATGGTGATGGACTACGTATTGAATCCGTTGATATGCACGGCCTTTTGCGCGAAGGCTGCGATGAACATTGTCTCCGGCCTGCCTTTCTATGTCTGGATCGTGATCTTTGCGGCCTTTTTTACCTGGGCAAATCTGCGCGGTATCAAAGCCTCCGCACGAATCAACGAGGCTCTGTGCGTGGGCATGATCATCGTTGTATTCATCTTTCTTGCCGGGGTGATTCAATATGTCTGGCGGCTTCACAATATTGGGCCTGCATTTTTTACCCAGCCCTTTTACAACTCAAAGACATTCAGCACCTCGGGTTTGTTCGCAGGAACTTCCGTCGCGGTGCTTACTTACATTGGCTTCGACGGCATTTCCACTCTCTCAGAAGAGGCAGAAAATCCCCGCCGAAACATTCTCTTAGCCACCGTGCTCGTTTGTCTGATCACTGGTCTGCTATCCGGACTTGAAGTGTACGCTGCCCAGCTGGTTTGGGGATCAAAACCCTTCCCAACGAATGATGTGGAGTCGGCTTTTGCCATGATTGCGAAACATACCGGTGGCGTGATCATGTTCCAGCTAATCAATGTCACGCTGCTGGTCGCGAGTATCGGTTCCGCCATGGGAGCCCAGTTGGCTGCGGCCCGCCTCCTTTTTGGCATGGGGCGCGGCAATGCGCTGCCAAAATCTTTCTTCGGAAAAATCGATGCAAAAAGCAGGATTCCTCGAAACAATGTTCTCCTCATTGGAGTATTTGCGCTGGTAGGCGCTGCGGTTCTGGAATTTTTTTCGCAGCAACTCGGCGGCGGAGCCTATGAGATCGGTGCACAGGCGTTGAACTTCGGCGCGTTCATTGCGTTTATGGGCGTCAACGCCGCATCGTTTGTTCGCTATTGGCTGCGCGGGGAAAGACGGACTCTCAGCAACCTGCTGGTTCCCGTTTTCGGATTTTTGATCTGCGGATTTATCTGGCTGAATCTGAGCAAAATCGCGATGCTATTGGGTGCAGTCTGGATGGCGGCCGGCATCCTTTACGGCGCGATCAAGACGCACGGGTTTCGCGCCGATCTGGTCAACTTCGACATGCCTGCCGACGAGTAAATCTGGCCGCTACATTGCGGCCCGTGAAAATCTCCGATGCGAGAATAGCGCGATGTCGTGATCGGTACGGCCCTTCGTTGCCAGGTCGGCCAGGATCTCACCGACAACACTGGAAAACTTGAATCCGTGGCCGGAGAATCCGGCGGCGATGCTGACCTGCGGATAATCCGGATGCAAATCGATGACGAAATGCTCGTCCGGCGTCATGGTGTACATGCAGGTGCGGGCTTCGACACGGCGTCCATTTAGATTTGGAATTCTGTTCGCGATCGCTGACCGCATCGCGGTCTCATCGTCGTTGCGGATATTCCGATCGATCGATTCCGGAGTGCAACGTTCGTCGCCGATGTGGAGCGCGACTTTCACCCCGCCGTCGGGTCCATCGGCTGCCGGAAAGCCATAAAACGTGACTCGATCTTTCGGTTCCCAGAGATAAATCGGAAAGCGACCGGGAAGGAAACCGTCGGTACCGTGGAGCGGATCGAACCAGAACATTACTTTCCGGTTTACCCGTATGGGCAGGCCCATCGATGCCAGAATCTGAGGCGCCCACGGTCCGGCGGAAAGCACGAGATGTTTAGCATAGTACGTTCCACGCTGTGTCGTTACCGTAACTCCTTCCTCAGAATGTGTCGCGGTCCACGACGTGATCGGCTCCTCAAAATGGAGATCGGCACCCGCTTTGGCAGCTTGTGCAAGGTGCTGGCGGACACATTCCTCAGGCCGCAAAAAGCCCGCTCTCGATTCGTACAGAGCGATTTCGTCCGGTTGCAAGGTAAATTCGGGGAATCTCAGCCGCATCTCGTTAGCGTTCAGGATTTCGTGTGGCAAGTTGTAGGTTTGGGCGCTCCGAATGCTCCCTCTCACGACGTCGCCTTCAGGCGGCCCGATCATTAGACCGCCCGTAATGCGGAGCAAATCTGCTCCGGTATCGGCCTGAAGACGATCCCACAGCTCATAGGCTCGAAGAAGCAGGGGCACATAGGAGGGGTCTTCAAAATACGCCTGGCGAATAATGCGCGAGGAACCATGAGATGATCCCTTGTCATGTGCCGGTGAAAATGCCTCCAGCCCAAGCACCTTTCGACCGCGCTGCGACAACTGATTTACGGCTGCGCTGCCCATCGCTCCCAGACCGACGACAATTTCATCAAATACAGCTGACAAATCCGTTCTCCTTAAATTCGAGTGCCCATGTTTCACCGGGAATTAGATCACAGGGAGATGCCGCGTTTCCAGGGAATGAAATCGTCCTGGTGCAGAAGCTCCGCCTTCGTGTGCTTTTCACCGCTGGCGACTTGGAGGATGAAATCCAGAATTGCTTCTCCCGACTGCTGGATTGTCTTCTCTCCGGAAATGATGGTGCCGCAATCGAAATCGATGATGTCCGACATGCGATTTGCCAGGGCAGAGTTGGTGGACAATTTGATGACAGGCGCGATCGGATTTCCAGTCGGCGTTCCCAGGCCGGTGGTGAAGAGAACAACGTTCGCTCCGGCGCCCACCTGTCCTGTGACCGCTTCGACATCGTTGCCAGGAGTACACAGCAAATTTAAACCCGGCTTGGTCGCATATTGCGGATAGTCCAGAACATCGACGACAGGAGAGGTGCCGCCTTTTTTAACCGCTCCGGCAGACTTCATCGCGTCCGTGATCAGTCCGTCCTTGATATTGCCCGGCGATGGATTCATATCGAATCCGCTGCCGACGGCTTCCGCTCGCGCCGCGTAGGCCTTCATCATCTGTTCGAACCGTTCTCCCAGAGAATCGTTGATACAGCGGTCGATCAGGTTCTGTTCCACCCCGCACAGCTCCGGAAATTCGGCCAGAATACTTTTTCCTCCCAGCGCGGCAACCAGGTCGGAGACATGGCCGATGGCGGGATTTGCCGTGATACCGGAAAAGCCGTCTGAGCCTCCACACTTAAGGCCGACGGTGAGGTGCGAAAGGGAAGCCGGCGCACGCTCCAGCTTGTTCGCTTCGATCAAACCAAGAAAAGTCTCATGGATCGCCCGAGACAACATCGCGGACTCAAGCTGACTCTGTTGCTGATCCAGGATCAACAGCGGTTTGTCGAGCTTATCGGTACGCTTTGCAATCTCTTCCTGCAGCATGGAGATCTGGGCGTTCTGGCATCCCAGACTCAGGATCGTAGCCCCGGCGACGTTGGGGTGATGGATGTAGTCTGCGATCAGACCGCAGAGAATGCGGGCATCTTCGCGGGTGCCGCCGCAGCCGCTTTCGTGCGTTAAAAACTTTACGCCATCGACATTTTGAAATATCTTTCTGCGCTCAGCGGCAGCGTCCTGCAGGTCGGGCTGGAATCTTCGGACTTCTTCGACCTTGCCCTGGGAATAGAGATTCGAAAGCTCAACCACTTGGCGGCGATAGACATCACTGGGCGCAAAGCCCAATCCCTTCTCAAAGGCTTCCTGCAGGATGCGTACGTTGCGGTTTTCGCAGAACACCAGCGGAAACACCAGCCAGTAATTTCGTGTGCCGACTTGTCCATCGGAGCGGTGATAGCCGAGAAACGTCCGTTCGCGCCAGCCGGCAACGTCCGGCGCGGTCCATGCAAAAGACTTCGTTCGTGGATGGAATTCCGTTGTCTCGTGATGTAAATTTTCCGTGCTGATTCGCTCTCCCATGCGAATTGGCCGGGATGCTTTTCCGACCAGCACGCCGTACATGATGACGGGATCGCCTACAGCGAAATTTTTCAGAGCAAATTTATGTTTCGTTGGGACGTCGGAAGTCAGCGTATAAACTTTGCCGTCTACGTTGACTTCTTCTCCGGCAGACAAGTCCGCAATCGCCACCGCGATGTTATCGTTTTTATTGATTTCCAGGGCTTGCTTGCGCAGCAATTGCAGTTTGCTCATTTTTTTAATTCTCAGAACGTAGAAAGAATTTGCGGGCAATCATCGCTCGCTACCTTCTATGGTACAGCGCAATTTGGTGCATGTTCTGGGGTATCAATCCATCTGCATCACAAAATATCGCGCGGGCTGGTTGCCGACATTGCGAATTCCATGGAGCGCGTTGGAGGCAATGTATGCTACGGACCCTCCGGTTAAATCGCTACGCTTCCCATCGATGGTCACTTCAACCGTCCCTTCTCGCACCAGGAAAATCTCTTCCGCCGGATGGCGATGCGGTGGATGAGGCTGAGCGCCCAGAAGAAGCTCGGTCTCATGTAGCTGGACGGCCATGCCGGTGTGAGTTTTTCCCTCAAACATCGGATATGTATTGTGATCGGCGGACTTTATAACATGCAGGTCCTTGAAGTTATAAATTGCCGATTTCAGAACCTCTGTTGAATGAGGCTTTTCATCCGCGCCATAGCTGGCCGTGGCCGCCATCAGCGCAGGAATCATCATGCAGGCTTCTCTTCTGGTCAGTGCCATAAAATCCTCTCTCTCGCGCGTACATCGAGTTTGGCGCTACGCCAATCGCCGCGTCAATTGCCGGACACAGACAAGTTATCGAACTGTCCGGTGTTCCAGCCTGTACCCAGACCGATCATTCCATGCGTGTGCGTTGTGTCTTTGACCTGGGCTAGCTGCTTGCCGTCGAACAGGGCCGTGGTCGAAGGGCCGTGAAAGCTCAACTCGACATGGTGCCACTTCAGCGTGGAAAGTTCGACCGTTCCAGCGGCCAACAGTTTCGCCGGATAGTTGTCTCTCGTGGATAGCAACTTCCACTTTCCGTCAGGAGACATGAAAAAGATATAGCCGCTGGGATACAACGCATCTTTCTCATGGAAAATGGCTGCGGAGTCGATGCGTCCCATCAACGTGACCGGCCCGGTCTCACTCACCAGAACATCGGCAGCCACGCGATAGTCCTTCCATTGCACATCGCCGGCAAGCGTCCAGGGATCAGACATCCCGGCCCAGGGAATCGGCTTGGCCGTGATTACCTCTTGCAGACATTTGCCCGACCGGTACAAACATGGACGCACCTCAAAGGCGCCATCCTGATCGGATAGGTATTTGGGGGACTTTTCGAGTGGAGTGGTTTCAAACGATTCCGTATACGGGAAGGGAAATGATTTGTCGGCGGGAGGCTTCGCAAGCCCTTTTCCCTGGCCGGTCGTGGTGGTTAAGGAGTAAAGAGAATCTGGATCAAAAGTAAAAGAAAAGTTTCCATCTACCGGTCGCAGGTCTGCGATGTGTACCAGGTTTTTCGCTGCATTCGTCTCCCACACATGGACAGCCGTGGCTGACAGCCCGTTTTCTATTTTGATCTGCACCGGTTGTGTCTGCCGTGCGTCAATCGTTTCCAGCACCATCGACCAGCTTTTGTTGTCGGGAGACTTCAGCGCGACATAGCTGCCCCCGCCTTGCAGATATCCGCAAGACGAATCGAGATATTGCCAACCGGGTTGCGCAAATTGCGTGGTATGCGCCGTCACCCAAATCGTCGATTGAACGTTGTAATAGCCTGACCACGGCGTATTTGCATACATCAAGCCGGAGTTGGGTGCAGCCAAAATGTCGTAATACGACGTGATCGGACTCCATATCTCCGTCTTCGTAAAATGTCCTTCCAGGTAATTGCGGTTATACCTCTGCGCCAGAATTCTTCCGCCCGCATTCCAGTCGCGAGAAAGAATCGGACCGCCTCCGCTGTTTGGCTGGTCTTCACTCGACCACAGAGGCTTTCCCGCCTGCCTTGCCTGGTCCGTCGTTGTGACCTTTCCATCGATCCGGGGATAGTGAACTCCGATAACGGCTACAGCCTGCTTCAATGACGGGTTGGAATTCATGGCGTCCACGATACTCCACTGACCCTGTCCCTCTCCCGGCCACATATCGCAACACACGATCTTCGTATCGAGATGCCGATCTTTCAGAGCCTCGGCCAGCTCTTGAACATATGCCGCATCGAACTCCTTTTCGTTCCACACACCGGTGTAGGCAATATCCAGGTGATGATATTGTTTCGCTCCCGCGATAAATCCAGCAACATACTGCGCCATGTCTTTCGAGTAATAATGTCCGTCGCCGATCCATCCGGGCGCTCCCCAGGGCAGCGTGTCGAGAATTATCTTCGGATTTCGTTTTACCGCTTCTTCCATCAACCACCACTCGTAGCCCCGGTTGTAATCCTGGTCTGTGCGAGAACGCATGTAGCTGGGTTCAGAGCCATCTGTGGAATTGACGTCGCCGCCAATCTCAACTTTCAAATGCTGTAAGGCGGCTCCGTAGCCGGGCTTGAAAAGGTAATCCAGAATCTGGCTTCGATACGGTTCCGGATAATCGATCAATAGGCGAGAGGAAGCTCCCGCACTGAGCGCGCCGATACCTTGAAAGATGCTGCCGTCGCTTTTTCCGTTCAGCACAATCGTTTGATCGGCTGCATACATACCGGGAACAACGGTTATCAGCAACAATGACATCATCATTTGCAACAAGACAGAACGGATCACAGGCTTTCTCCAAAATAATTTCGACGATAACATGCCGACAGTTTGGAAAGTTTCTCGGATGGCATGCATCTTCAAGGGGGGCCATGCTTGACAGCGTGCAGCCTAATCCATTATCAGTAACGAGTCATAATTAAATGTAACCTAGTGGTATTTGCGGTATTCCGAGCCAACAATTTCCCACCAGAATGAAGGAGCTCTATGAAAATCTTTTTCGCCGCTGCCATTTGGCTCGGTATGGTCGCCACTGGAGTTGCGCAGACCGTTTCCCCCCTTTTTGCGCGGGGCTACACCGTCATGCCGGAGCCGCAACAGGTTTCCCTTGGCGCCAATGACTTCGCCTTTGGTCAAAACTGGAAGTTAAAATTTGATTCGAGCGTGGCCTCCAATGATGTGGCAATCGAAACTTTGCACGATTCTCTCTTGAAGCGTTTCAACGTCACGCTCGGTCGCGGCGGAAATTCCGGTGCCAGGGTTTCTCTGCGCATTGCTAAGGGTAGCGTGCAGATCGGCAAGGCTCAGGACAGAGATAAGAGCGCTCTGGAAGACCAGGCATACAAGATTGAGCTTCATCCAGGCTCCGTGACGATTACCGCCAACGCCGAAACAGGTCTTTTCTACGGTGTTGAGACGCTAGTCCAGCTATTGCGCCCCAATATGGGGACGCTTTGGCTACCGGAGGGTACGATTGTGGACTGGCCGGATCTTCACTCTCGGCACATTTATTGGGATGACAATCATCATCTGGAAAAAATGGACGAACTGAAGCGCGACCTGAGGCAGGCAGCCTTCTACAAAATCAACGGATTTGTCATTAAGCTCAATGGCCATTTCCAATACAAGAGCGCGCCCGCTGTTGTCGATCCGTATGCGTTAAGTCCGGCGCAGTTGCAGGAGCTCACAAATTACGGCCTGCATTACCATATCGAGTTGATTCCTTATCTCGACGGGCCAGCCCATATTGCCTTCATATTGAAGCATCCTGAATATCAAAAACTGCGTGAATTCCCCGACAGTAACTACGAGCTGTGTTCGACAAATCCAGACTCTTACAAATTGCTTGAGGGCATGTATCAGGATTTGCTCGACGCAAACAAAGGGGTGAAGTACTTCTATCTGTCCACCGACGAATCTTATTATGTGGGCCTGGCGCACAATTCGCAGTGCGATGAGACCACATTGGCGAAGAAATTAGGTTCCGTTGGCGGGGTATTCGCATATTTTGTCGATAAGGCAGGCGGATACCTGCATGATCACGGTCGAACCGTAGTTTTCTGGGGAGAATATCCTTTGAAGCCGAGCGATATTCCCGAACTACCCAGTTATATGGTCAATGGAGAAGTCTATGGATCGCAGTTTGATCGAGCATCCAATCAACATGGAATTCGGAATATGATCTATACCTCAACAGAGGGAGAAGAGAAATATTTTCCTGATTATTTTCCGATCCCGCAAAGTGAGCAGCTTCACAAGTCACGTCCGACCTCTCCGCGAATCGACGATATTTTCAAGAAGACTTCGTTCGATTCATCAAGAGTCACGGCCAATCTGATCGGTACATTTGACGCCGGATGGGCAGATGATGGCCTGCATCCGGAAACCTTCTGGATGGGATATGTTGCTTCGGGCGCAGTCGCATGGCATCCAGGTACGCCCAACCCGCAAGAACTGATGAGCACGTTCTATCCTCTTTTTTACGGTCCAAACGTTGTGAGCATGAATCGCATTTATCAGATGATGAGCGAGCAGGCCCAGATGTGGTCGGATAACTGGGACGCAACCAAGTCAACAGCTCGTAAAGGGATATGGGGAAGATCGGACAAGATTTATGAAAAACGAGTCCCCGCAGACGACCAGACGTTACCTCTGCCTCCCGTTCCGTCTGAGGACCTGGCATATCAATCGACCTGGTCGAAAGACAATGCAGATCGCATCTCGCTGGCTGAAACTGCAAAGCAGAAGAATGAAGTTCTTGTCGGCATGCTGAACGAGGACATCACGCGCGCGCAGTTCAATCGGTACAACCTTGAGGTCTTTCTATCGATCGCAAATCTCTGTCGTCAGAATTCCGACATGATCGAAGGAATTCAACACATGGATATGGATCTTGCTTCCGCTTCGCAGTTGAGCAGCAAGGATCCTCAGAAAGCACTCGTTGAGGTAGACCGAGCGCTCGGTGTAGCCACCGCAATCTGGCGCGAGCGTAATCAGGTATTGCAGAATGCTGTTGTCACTTGGGACAAAAGCTGGTTTCCGCGAGTACCTGAAGCGAATGGCCGGCGCTTCCTGCATGAATTGGATGATGTAAAAGATCATCTTCCCGACAGAACTGTTGATATGACGTACCTTGTCTACCGGGAAAAATTGCTTCCGTTTGGAACCTGGGCAGATTCGATCGCGGCTGCACGCAATAAATTTGCCGAGGTAAACCACTTGCCCACCACCAATTACCATCTGGCCTGGGATGATTTTGAGACGACGGCTTCGTCGTGCGCCTCGGCGACAGAAATGCTTGCAAATCCACAATTGCTGCCGGCTGATATTGATCAGGCATCGACCTGCGGCGCGGGAAATTAACACGCCGTATGTTAAAAAGGGTGGCCACCGTGCCACCCTTTTTATTTGGTCGATCGAACTAAGGACCCGAACTTCCGGAGGACAACGGAATCATCTGCGATGCCACGCTGGTATGCGTGGGGGTTATCACGCGCGGAGTGATCACGATCAGTAGTTTTCCAGCCGTCACTTGCGTGGACGGGCTGGCGGTCCAGGCGAATCCAGGCAGTTCGCTTAACCCTGGTATTCCAGAAAGAGACCTCGATTCTAAACGGCTTACGCTGCCGGTAACCATTGCACTGCCGCCATCATGAACCTGGACTTCTGTGGTGAACGATTGGTTGTTGATGATGGGCGACCCGTTCACCGAGCCGCCGGCAAGGGCCGTCATCTCAATTTTCAATTGCATCTGAATTTCGTTGTTTTGCAAGACGCGCGGCGTGGCTTCCACTTTCAAGCCAAGGTCTTGATATTGCACGGAAGGGGCGATAGACAAAGGGTTGGTCGTGGAAAGCCCGGTTTGAGTTGTACCTGCCAGCAAACTGGAAAGGCTTGTAGAACTGGTGGGAACCTGCGTTCCCGCCGAATAGCTTTGCGTGACCACCGGGTATTTCGAACCGATGAGAAGATCCTGTTTCTGCGAATCTCCCGCGCGCAGTTGAATGTGGTCGAGCTGCCGCGTATTCGAGATATTCAAAGCCGCATTTACCGTAGTGCCGCCGAAAGAAAGCCCGCTTAATGTGAGACCGCCGCCGAACAACGCGAACGGCTGGTTGAACACCGTGCCGTTCGCCAGGCCCAGGCCCACCAGCAACGCAGCAATCCCAGCGAGATCTCCGGGGTTTACCAGCCCGCTTGCAATCAGCTGGGCCACCGCAGCCTGATTCGCGTTGATGATGCTGTTCAACTCCGAGCTCACATTGAATATATTGAGTGTCTGCGGAAGCGCAACACCTAATTTTTCCTGGTGAGAATCGTTGACCTGATAGACGCGGATGTCCAGCATCACTTCAGGTTTCTCTACATACAGCCGTGCCAGCGTGGCGTTGATTGCACGCAACGTTGCCTCCGGAGCGCGGAGGCTGATGACGCCGCTGTCGTCCTTAACAGAAACCTGGCGGACTCCGAATACAGTTCGGATTACATTGACCGAATTCGTTATATCTTTTGTGTCCGTTCCCGGCAGATAGACGCTCTCCAATAGCAGACGTTCAAATTTCGCTCGATTTTCCCGGGTGTCCTTCGCCACCACCGCATGTTCTGAATCGAGAGGAATCATGAATGTTCCGGTTGACAATTGAGCAGCCGTGGACGCGTCGTTGAAAGTAGCGTTTGTCAGGTCGATTCGGACTTTTTTGGTTGGAACTGAGTCATCGAGAATAGGCGTAATTCCGTACGCCAGCAATATCTTTTTGAGAACCTCCTGCGCATTCCCCTCGAGATGAAAAGTCGCGCGCAACGGTGTGGGACTCAATTCCACCAGCCCACTCGAAAACTGAGGCATGGGCATCGACTGCACAACCGCCGGGCTGTCCTCTGAAGCAAAGGACTGGAGATGTTCCTCCACATATGGGTTTCCCGGATCGAGGCTGAGCGCCGTCATCAGCTTCTGTTTCGCTGCCGCGGAATCTCCCAGCTTTCGGTCGTTATTGGCGGCCTGCACCATTCCGCCAATCTGCTGCTGGCGAGCAATCTCATACGCTGCCAGATAAGTCCCGTTGCCGGGGTCAAGCCGATGTGCCGCCGCAAACATTTTGATCGCCTGCTTGGATTTTTGATCGCGCAGTGCGTCCGCGCCTTTACGGAACAGCTCGCGTGCTTTGGCGCTCTGCTGTGGAGTGGCAGCGGGTACGGACGGGATGGAAGGGACGGGAGCAGCAGCCGAATTGCCGTGAGTGTCGCTACTCCGCGCAGGTGGAGTTTGTTGTCCGATCGCTTGAGGAATACAGGTGAAAATGCCAAGCGAAACGGCGACTGTCGCGGCTGTGAGCTTTTTCAGCCCAAAGCTTACTGTTCCAATGGAGTCGCGGAAGACACGACCTTCTTTGCTTTTTTGAAAAGGGAAGCCATGCGTTGGACGCTTCTTTGCCACTGGAAGGAAAGACTGCCTTTGTCTACGACAAGGTCGTTATTTCGAGCGTACCAGTTGCACAGCCGGAAGAACAGAGCGTTCGGCCCGGGAGGGACGCTTCAGTCCGAGCTTGATCTGGGCCGGGTCCAGTTGCAGATCTGCCATGATGCGGCTCAGGGTATTGCGATGCACGCCCAACTCCCGCGCTGCCTTGCATTGATTGCCTTTGTTGTGGCCAAGAACTTCCTGAATATAGCGGCGGCGAAACTCGCGGACAGCCTCTTCATAAGTGATTCCGCTGGCGTACATCTGTACGACCAGATTGTCCAATTCGCGTTTCACTCTGACCTCACTTGCCTGGTATGGTTGCTGCGGCGTGATCTGTTCCGGGGCTGAAGCGTTTTACTGAATTTGTTGAGAAAGTCCGTTCAGAATGTTCTAACGTGTCGCAGGGTTCGGATGCAAGTCCAATTGTAGATGGATTGGACGAACATGTTCGATAGCGGCCACGCCTTCCTGAATTTTTAATCTTAACTCGGCCGGTGCTCCGGCGGAAACCTGATTCGCGGCGGAAAGAAAATAAGGCGCCAGCTTCGATCCGTGCATCCAGGTGTTCTGCGGCAGAAAGGCGGCGATGGTAATAATGGCGATGACAACCAGAACACATCCGCGAACAATTCCGAAGACAGCGCCCAGCAGGCTGTCCAGCCCTCCCAGCCCGGCCGTCTGCGCCAGTCTGGAGATCAGGCGCCCGAGCAGGCCGATCACGATCATCACCCCCAGGGCAATCAGCAGGAATGCAAGAGCGTCGGCAATATGTTCGGAATGGATGACATGGGCAAACGGCACGGCGAGCGCCCGGTAATTCCAAAAGGCAAGCAAAAGTCCAAGAATCAGGCCTGCGAGAGTGATAACTTCCAGCAGGAAACCCTGAGATGCGGCCACAATCATCGACACGATAATGATGGCGATGATGAACCAATCGAAAATGGTCATGAAAATCCTATGGATACAGTCGTACAGAGATCACGCGATTGCGCCCGCCGTCTCGGCAAATGGGTCCGATCCGGGGACTGCCAATCACAGAAAAAAATTGCCTTCGAGCGTACCGCGTCCGGTAATGCGGTGATAAGCCTCCAGATATTTCTCCTGCGTCCGCGCGACCACGTCCGGGGGCAATTCCGGCGCTGGAGCCTGTTGATTCCACCGGCTCTCTACTAGATAATCGCGCACAAACTGCTTGTCAAAAGAAATCTGCGATCCGCCGGGATGGAAGTCTTTTTTCGACCAATAACGGGAAGAGTCCGGCGTCAGCACTTCGTCGGCGAGAACGATTCCCTGCGGAGTCACGCCGAATTCAAATTTTGTATCCGCCAGAATCAATCCTTGTTCTTCGACGTGCCTCCACGCCCGGTCGAAGATCATCAGGCTCAGGTCGTGCAGCAGGTCCGCGTTTTCCTCCCCGATGCGCTCGCCCATTTCATATGTGGAGATGTTGATGTCGTGCTCTCCGTGTTCTGCCTTGGTCGCAGGGGTAAAAAGCGGCTCCGGCAGACGTTCCGATTCCACCATTCCCGGCAGCAGAGCGATTCCGCAGACACTGCCTGTCTTTTGATATTCTTTCCAGCCGGACCCGAAAAGATAGCCGCGCACGACGCACTCGACCGGAAACATCGCGGCGCGCTTCACCAGCATGGAGCGCAGATGCAATTGATCGCGATACGGCTGCAGGGACGCAGGGTATTGGTTGACATCCGCCGTAATCAAATGGTTCGGTACCAGATCGGCCAGTAAATTGAACCAGAACAGGGAAATCTGGGTCAAAATTTTTCCTTTGCCAGGAATGCCCGTCGCCAGCACGTGATCGAAAGCGGAGATCCGGTCGGTTGCGACCAGCAGAAGATCGTCGCCGACGAAATAAATATCTCGTACTTTCCCCCGCGCATAGAGCTTCAAAATTGGAATATTTGTTTCAAGAAGAACTTCGGACATGCGGTCAGCCTTTCATCACAGGGGTTGGAATGGCAAGCGAGCCAGGTTTTGGGATGCATGGAAGAGACGGCGCTGTTGCATTGCGATGGGAATGCCTATGCCGAAGCCTTCGCGAGCGAATGGTCGCGGCCCAGTCGGACTGAGACAATTTTCGACACGCCGGCTTCCTGCATGGTCACGCCGAAGATCGCGTCCGCGGCCTGCATCATCCGCTTGCTGTGGGTAATCACGATGAAGTGTGTCCGGTCGCTCATCTTCTGCAGCATGTGCGCCAATCGGCCAACATTGGACTCATCGAGCGCGGCGTCCACTTCATCCAGCACGCAGAATGGGCTGGGCTGGAACTGGAAGATCGCCATCAGCAGGGAGAGCGCCGTAAGCGCTTTTTCGCCGCCGGAGAGCAACAGCACATTTTGCAGCTTCTTGCCCGGTGGCGAAGCGATGATGTCGATTCCGCTCTCGTCAGAATTTTCTTGATCGGTCAGCTTCATAAATGCCTGACCGCCGCCGAACAGATGGGTGAATGTAGCGGAGAAATTCTCGTTGATGGCGTTGAATGCCTCTTCAAATTTGCTGCGCAAAACGGCTTCGATCTCGCGGATGCTGTTCTGTGTGTTGTCGATTGAATCGATCAGGTCCTTACGCTGCGCCTCCAGAAATTCATGACGCTCCGCGGCTTCCTTATACTCATCGAGAGCCATCATGTTCACCGGGCCCATCGATTCGAGCTTTTGCTTAATGCCGCGGCAGCCTTCCTCTTCGATTGCCAGGGGCTCTGCTTCCAGACGCACCAGAGATTCGTCGGCACGCAGTTCCGCCGGAGCGATAGAAAGCTCCTGCATACAGGTTTCTTCCAGATGTGCCAGATCGGAGGAAAGCCGTGCGGCGCGCGTTCCCGCCTCGCTGCGTCGGTCACGAAGCGCTTCCAGATCGACGCGCAGAGCGCGGACCTGCTGCTCCACTTTGGCAGCCTGCTGGCGTAGCGCGGCGGTTTGCTGGGCCAGTTCTTCGGCCTGCTTGCGGGCCAGGTCGCGAGTCGCTTCCAGTTCCTGGCTGCGGAGTTGCAGTCGCTCGTGTTCCACGACGCGCTGCTGCTGTTCAGCATCCCCGGAGACAATCTGCTGCTCTAACTGCTGTACGCGCTGTTGCAGCCCCTGCACCATACGATCCAGCCGTTCAGCGGAATTGGCCGCGCCCCGCCGCCGTTCTTCCAGACCAGCCAACTCGATCGAGGCATGCGAAAGCTGCTGCTGGGCCGCATCCCGTGCCTGGCGAAGCGCTTCCAGCGAGCCTTGCGATTCATTCAACTGCCGCTCAAACTGGACCCGCTGCTGCTCATGCGCTTCGACTTCCTCGCGACGCTGCGCCACCCAGGCAGATTTTTCAGAATGCGTCTGCTTGTTTCGTTCCGCCTGCAGAGTCCACTCATTCAATCGCCGCTCCAGACGGCTGACCTCCGCTTCCAGCTGTCGAAGCGCAGCGCCGGTGTTGGCCGACTCCTGTTCCGCTTTGCGCCGTTCCGCCGATTTTGTTTCAATCTGCTGGGCCAGTTCCGTTGTCGCGCGCGTCAGCTCCGCGGTACGCAGATCGGCCAACGCCAGTGCTTCATCGGTCTGCGCCAGCGCCTGTTGCGCGCTGCGCAATTCGCGCTTCAGTGCCAACGGCCCTTCCACGCTGGGCTTGCCTCCGGTCACGGTGACGTTATGGAAGCATTCGCCATTTGGCGCCAGAAAAAACGCCTCGGGATTTTCCAGCGCCAGTGAACGCGCCGTTTCGGAGTCTGGCACGACGTATCCGTGGCGCAGCTTCGGCAAGATCACTTCGAGCGAGCTGCCAAAGCCGTCCAGCACCCGGATGCAGTCTTTCAGCCGGACAACCCCGTCTCGCGATTCGCTCAACGGCTGTATTGTGCCGGGCGCAAAGGAGAATTTCGCCTGCGAATCGTCGGGATGCACAAGAAATGTTGCCCGCCCATCCACGTCAGTCTTCAGGACCCGCATGCCTTCCTGGGCGTCGTTCCAGCTCTTCACTACGATGTAGTTCAGTTCGTCGCGCAGAAATTCGTCGACCACGTTTTCGTACTGTCCGGACACTTCAAGGAAATCCGCCAGTACGCCCACCGGGGCATGACCGCTCTCGGTCGCATTTGTCCGCAGCAGCTTGCGGACCGTATCGGTCGAATAGCTATGTTCGCGAATCAAGGCGTCGAGCGAATTGTGTCGGCCCTGGAGCGTGGCTTGCTCGGCGCGAAGCTGGTCCGCCTGGCGGCGGGAAGTGGACTCCTCGGCACGCTGACGTTCCAGTTCGCTACGCAGGGAGCTCAGTTCTGCTTCCGTCGATTGCAAAAAGGAGCTGGCCGATTCAAACGTCAGCGAAACCTGACCCCGTTCCACGCCCAGTTTTTCCAGTTCGCTGTGTACGGTGCTTCGCTCAGAACCGAGGCGCTCCGCCTCGCGGTCCAATGCCTCCAGACTGGCTTCACCTTGGGTGATCTGGTTGCGAACCTGGTTGGCCTGGTTCATCCAGTGCAGCATCTGACGCCGCGCCGTCTCGATCCGATCATCCGTTGCAGCAAGCTCGGTGGTCGCCTTGTGCGCCGCTTCCTGCCGCGCCTGCATGTCGCGCTGTGCTGCGTCGACAGCCTGCTCTGCTTCCGCCAGAAAAGCCTGCTGCTGGCTTCGCTCCGCTTCGACAGAGTTCAACTGCTGTTGCGTCTGGTCCAGCTCTACACGGGCCGCCTGCAGCCGAATTGCCAGGTCGGCGGCGCGGTCCTGGTTCGCCTGCAGTTGTGCCAGTGTTCTCTCCAGCTCAACCGAGGATGCATTGGCTCGGGCGGCGGCATCGCGAGCTTCCTGCTCGCGCGTATACCCTTCCGCCACTGCCGCAGCGCGTTGCTGATCTACCGTGGCAATCGTCTGGGTCAGCTCGTCAATTTGCGCGGTCAGTTGTGAAAGTTCCTCAGCGACGGCGACGGAACTCGCATCCATCTGCGTCAGCCGGGTTGCAATCACCACCCGCAGACGCTGGCGAAGCTCATCGCGCAGAGCGCCGTAGCGTTCCGCTTTAGCCGCCTGGCGCTTCAGGGAATTCATCTGCCGTGCCACTTCGTCGAAGATGTCGTTGACGCGGGCCAGATTCTGCTTCGCCTGCTCCAGGCGCAACTCCGCCAGATGTTTCTTGGTTTTGAAGCGGGTAATTCCAGCAGCTTCCTCGATGATGGCCCGGCGATCGTGCGGCTTGCTGCTCAAAAGCTGTCCGATCCGCTCCTGCTCGATAATGCCGTAAGACTCCGCTCCCAGCCCGGTTCCCATCAGCACATCGTGGATGTCGCGCAGCCGGCAAAGCTTTCCATTCAGCAAATATTCGCTGTCACCGGTGCGGAACAATCGCCGCGAGATGATGACTTCGCCATTCTGCGCATGATTCCGCAAAAATTTGCGTCGCCGAACCTTCAGCACAACCGCATCGGCATCGGTCGCGTTCTCGGTTGCGGCGGTTTCCTCGGGGGCTCCGTCGGTATCCGCCTCTTCAATCACCTGGCCCGGCTGCAGATCGGCAATCGTAGCTTCCGTTTCTTGCGCTGCCTGGGAGCGAGCTGCAGCTTCATCCCAATCGTCTTCCACGATCTCCGGACCGGGATGAGAATGGCCTGCCGGTTGATAGACCTCCGGGTCTATCAGGACAAGCGTCACCTCGGCCATTCCAGTCGGCTTCCGTTCGCGCGTGCCGGCAAAGATGACATCTTCCATCTTGACGCCGCGCAGGCTCTTGGCCGACTGCTCGCCCAGAACCCAGCTGATCGCGTCGGAGATGTTCGACTTGCCGCAGCCGTTCGGGCCAACGATGGCCGTGACGCCGCGGCTGTCGAGCGACACTTCCGTTCGATCGCAGAAGGACTTGAAGCCCAGGATGTGAATGCGCTTAAGCTCTAGCAAGCTGAGGCTCCTGTTTCTCTGGCGGAAGACCAGACAAAAATCCGCCGCCAATGGCTACACTTTAGCCCGGCAATAGTGCGTGGTCAACACAAGAGGTACTAAGGATTGTGGATAAAAAGTACCAAACCCCAGCTGTGGGAGGTCGCGGTTGGACGTGAGCGGTTTTCGCTTGCCAGAGACAGCTCTATTATCCTCTATTTTTTCAGTGTTGGGCGCACCAGTACCTCACTGATAAAGGACTGATCGGCCTGCGTCGCCAGCAGTGCTACGATGTCCGCGATATCTTCCGGAGCGATCGCGCCAAGAGCGGATCTTTCCGATGACAGGCCGGTTCCGAACTCCGTTCGCACCGATCCCGGCGCAACCAGCGATACCCGCACCTGATACTGCCGCAATTCTTCCGCGGCAGAAATCATCATTCCGTTTAGACCCCACTTCGATGCCGCATACGCCGCCCCATTCGGCACTGGATTTTTTCCAGCCAGGGAAGAAATGTTGATGATGTGGCCGCGACGAGCTTCGATCATGGCCGGAGCAAAGGCCCGCAACATCAGGTAGGGCGCCCGCAGGTTAATGGCGACGATATCGTCCCAGTCTGCGAGCGGCATGGTCTGCAAAGGCCCTTTGAACCAGCCGATGCCTGCATTATTCACCAGGATTTCACAACGTTGATGCTTCCTCAGCACCTGCTGCGATAACCCCTTGATCTCTACCGGGTCAGTCAGATCGCACGGATGGCACTCGGCGCTGCCTCCAGCATGCGTGATTTCATCGGCCACGGTTTGGAGCCGTCGCGCGTCTCTCGCGACAAGGATTGTGTGGGCGCCCAGCGATGCAAGCTTGTGCGCAATGGCCGCGCCGATTCCCCGGCTGGCACCGGTGACAACGGCAATTTGTCGGTTCAGGGAAGCTGTTTCCGTCATGCTTGAACCATCGAACAATTGATTCTAACTATTAATCTTTGTGATCAGCCACATGGCTGCCAGCAGCATCAGCGCAATTCCGAATATCATGAACCAGACGTTTCCGAGCTTTTCCGACCGGTTTCGCATTCGATGTTGCACCCTGTAGGATCGTACACGTCTATAGCTATTGCATCTTATTGGCACGTAGTGGAATACTGTCGTGCAGGAGAAATCGGCCTTGTAATCCCTCTGACCCATCCCTGCGGCACGACCCGCGCAACTCAACCCTATCCGCTTGGCTATTCCGACTACGCTGCCGGAGCCGGGGTTTGAAATCCGCCGGAGATGCGCGCTGAACAATTTTAGAACTTTCTTAATGACTCGTTCGCGAGGAGTGACTGATGAAGAAAAAGATTCTGTATGTAACGGTCCTGGCGCTGGCTAGTTCCGCTGTGGGCGCGGTCCCGATGTTGCTGGCGCAAGCTTCCAATGCCGGCACTATTACCATTAAAGATCCTGCCGAATATAACGCTTACAACTCTGCTATCGGTCAACCCACGCCGCAGGCCAAAGAGCAGGCGATTGAAGGCTTCCTGCGGCAGTATCCAGACAGCGTTGTCAAACAGCAGATGCTGGAAGTATTGATGGATGCCTACACCCAGACGGGCAACACCGATAAAGCGCTGGCGACGGCCCGCAAGGTGTTGCAGACCGATCCCAACGATATGCGCGCTCTGGCACTCAGCGCGTACGTTCTGCGCGCCGAAGCTGGCCAGAAGACCAATCCTGCCGATGCGCTGCCTCTGCTCGATGAGGCCGCCGCCGACGCCCAAAGGGGATTGAATGCTCCTGCGCCACAGGGAGCTGACGCCGCCAACTACGAAAAGATGAAGGCCGCGGTTACGCCTCTATTCGACGGCGCCATCGCTCAGGACGATCTTGAGAAGAAGGATTACGCCGGTGCAATCCAGAACTTTCAAGCGGAACTGAAGGCTATGACGGAACAACAGACCACCGCTGGTCCGGGGATTGAAGATACCTATCTGCTCGGCACTGCATACGCGCAGCAGACGCCGCAGGATCTGGTGAATGCCGTCTGGTATCTTGCCCGTGCCGCCGCCTATGCTCCGGAGCCGTTCAAGGATCAGATTCAGAAAGCCGCCCAATATTGGTACAAGAAGTACCACGGCGGTATGGATGGATTCGACCAGGTGCAGGCACAGGCCAAGGGTTCGCTGAATCCGCCCGCCGGCTTTACCATTGCCGCCGCCCCGCCGCCGCCTTCTCCGCAGCAGCTCGCGCATACGGCAGTTACCTCCACGCCCGACCTGAAAACCATGGCTCTGACGGATAAGGAATTCGTTCTGGCCAACGGCTCGACGGATGACGCCTCCAAGGTCTGGGACACGATGAAGGGTCTGACCACAAAGGTTCCCGGCAAGGTAGTTGCCGCGACCGGAGACTCCGTGCAGCTCGCCGTCTCTGACGATGCGCAACAGTCGAACAAGGCAGACTTCACCATCAACATGAAGACACCTTTGAAGACGCCGCCCACCATTGGATCGATGGTGAACTATATCGCGACCTTCGATTCCTACACGCAGACCCCGCCCATGATCATCATGAAGGATGGGGAAGCGCCCGCGGCAACGAAACCGCGCGCGGTTCATCGCACAACGCACACGCATCGCTAAACCGGGCGCGCTTGTATGACACGAAGAGCGGGCATCTCAGGATGCCCGCTTTTATTTTGTGAAGATTCAATCACCTATTCGCCCAGCATGAAATGCCGGATCGATTGCGCCCGTCCGCTGGTGGCATCGCACTCGATCAGCGTCGCGCACATCTTTGGATTTTTCTTCGCGGCGTCAAACTTCGCCGGCATGCCGATCAGAAAGCGATCGAGCACCTGTTCCACTTCCACTCCGATCACGCTGTCGTACGGGCCGCTCATTCCCACATCGGTCTGAAACGCTGTGCCGTTCGGCAGAATCCGTCCGTCAGCGGTTGGCACATGGGTGTGCGTACCTAAAACAGCGGTCACGCGGCCGTCGAGATACCAACCCAGCGCCACTTTCTCCGATGTCGCCTCGGCGTGGAAGTCGACCAGAATCACCTTGGCTCGCAGCTGCTTAACGATGGCGTCGGCGCAGCGGAATGGATCGTCGCTCGCAGCCATAAAGACGCGCCCCTGCAGATTGATGACCGCATACTCTGTGCCGTCCGCCAATTTGCCTTCGTAGACCCCATGACCCGGCACTCCTGGAACATAGTTGGCAGGCCGCAATAGGCGGCGGGGACGCTCATGGCTTTCGGCCGGAACGCTCTGCATCCAGTCGATGATTTCGCGTTTGTCCCAAATGTGATTTCCGGTGGTCAGTACATGTGCGCCCAGGGTAAAAAACTCATCGGCGATTCCAGGGGTCACCCCAAATCCACCGGCGGCGTTTTCTACATTGATCACGATGAGATGAACGGCATGCGTTTCGACGAGATGGCGCAGATGAGCATGGACGATCCGGCGCCCGGCGCCCCCAAAAACATCTCCTACAAAAAGAATTCGCAAAAGAAACTCGCTCCTGGATTGACGCTAAAGCAAAAGCACAGAAGGTGTCAGGTGGGAAATCTCTCCCGGCGCAGCCGTTCCCCAAAGAACGGCTGCACATAACCTCAATTCACCACATCACAGTATCTGTGCTTTTGCTCTAATACTGAATCCCCGATAGTAGCATTCCGGCGCGTGTTTTCGGGACGCGCCATGTCCAGGCCAGCCTCATAAAACTGCGATAATTTGGGCGACAAACCGGTTCTCCTGATGGTATAGATTGCTAACATACCGTCCGTGCAGCCTTTCTTTACAGAGAGGCTGCGGGTAACTCATTTTCTCCATATACATCTTCGGGAGAACCGGTTCATGGCTGCGAATCTGCGATTTTCGACCGCAATTGAGGCGCTCGTGCTGATGGCTACCGAGCCGGAAAAATTTCATACTTCGCAGGCGCTCGCTACCGCCCTCGAAACCAATCCGGTGGTTGTGCGCCGGCTTCTTTCCACTCTCAGCCATGCCGAACTTGTTACCAGCGCCAAAGGTCCTAGCGGGGGATCGCGGCTCGCTCGCAGTCCCAAGCAAATCACTCTTCGGGATATTTACCGCGCGCTCGACACAGGCGATCTTCTGCATCGCAGCAAGCACGAATCGACAGAGACGAAAGAGCTAAAAAAAGCGGTGCAGAGTGTCTTCCGCAAGGCGGAAAAATGCCTGGAAGGGGAACTGGATTCAACCACTCTGAATCAGTTGATTAAGAAATCCGGCAAGAAAGCTGCAAAGAAGTCGGCTCCAACGGAGAGTGGAAAAAACAGCGCAACCGCTGCGGATTCAGAAACGCCTCAGCGCGTCTCAACTGGAGCAAAAGCACAGAAGGTGTAAGGGGGAAAAACCGCTCTGAACGCAGCCGTTCCATCGAAGAACGGCTGCACATAGTATCAACTCACCACATTGCAGTATCTGTGCTTTTGCTCTAAATCCGCCGGCTGACCAGCGCCATAGCGCGTCTGCACATACTCGTCGAGAATCTGGGTGAACTCCTGCACGATATTGTCACCCCGCAGCGTCTGTAACAAGCGTCCATCCACGTACACCGGCGCCACAGGTTCCTCAAAGGTGCCGGGCAGCGAGATACCGATGTTCGCATGCTTCGATTCCCCCGGCCCATTCACGATGCAGCCCATCACCGCCATCTTCATCTCCTCGACGCCGGGATATTTTTCGCGCCAGACCGGCATGGACACGCGGACGTAACCCTGAATCTGTTGCGCCAGCTCCTGAAAGAATGTGCTGGTGGTGCGACCGCAGCCGGGGCATGCTGTCACTTGCGGAGTGAAGCTACGAATCCCAAGCGATTGCAGAATCTGCTGTGCCGTCAGCACCTCTTCTGTACGGTCGCCGCCTGGCTTGGGAGTCAGGCTGACCCGAATGGTATCGCCGATGCCGTCGAGCAGCAGCGGCGTCAACCCGGCAGTCGAGGCAACAATGCCTTTCATCCCCATGCCGGCTTCCGTCAGTCCGAGATGCAGTGCATAATCACAACGCGCAGCCAGCATCTTGTACACATCGATCAGGTCGTGCACGCCGCTAACCTTCGCGCTTAGGATGATCTGATCGTGCCGCAGGCCGTATCGCTCTGCCGCCGCGGCGGAATCGAGCGCGCTGACCAGCATGGCCTCCATCATCACGTCGCGGGCTTCCAGCGGTTGCGCCAGACGGGCATTTTCATCCATCATCCGCGTCAGCAATGCCTGGTCAAGCGATCCCCAATTGACGCCGATTCGTACCGGCTTCTGGTTCTCGACCGCGCACTCGATCATGGTGCGGAAATTTTCATCGTCCTTGCGCCCGATGGAACAATTGCCGGGATTGATCCGGTATTTTGCCAGCGCCTTGGCGCAGTCCGGGTACTTTTTCAGCAGCAGATGTCCGTTGTAATGGAAATCGCCCACGATCGGGACAGTAACGTTCTGCCGGGCAAGCTCTTCCACCACATGCGGAACGGCCTTCGCCGCCTCATCGTTATTCACGGTGACACGGACAATCTCCGATCCGGCCCGATGCAGGGCAGCCACCTGCGCCACAGTAGACGTGACATCGGCCGTGTCGGTGTTGGTCATGGATTGCACCACAACCGGGGCATCCGAACCCACGCGTACGTTACCGATCAGGACGGTAGGCGTCTTTCTGCGAATGGTCTCTGGCATAGACAGTTCCGAGGTCATTTTAACATTGGAGGTTCCTGCTCCATCGACCTTGGCAACCTCTGTTCTACAGCGGCATCAGAAAAGAAACGTCGCGTCAATAACCTTCACCCGCTCGGTAGAATGCAGTTCACCCCGCTGGACTCGGATGCGATGGCCGGAGATTGCAGAGCTGCCCATTTCCTGTTACGTTTACGGAGATTGGGTTCATGCGGCGCACCCTCCGCCCCAGGAACGCATTGAAGAGTGTCTGCCTATGAAGGAAACAGCGCCAAAAAAGAAGACTGCCTCGATGCCGCGTGTTCTCGCGGGGAAATCGTCTGCCAATGCCGATCCAGCTAGAAAACAACGTATTCAGCAGTATGAAGCTGCTGTGCGTCTGATGCGCGAAGGCAAATACGAGAAAGCGAAGGCGGCGCTCGAAGTGCTGCTCTCCTCCGATGCCGGAGATCTGGTGGACCGCGTGCGCGTGCACATGACCGCCTGCCAGAGACAACTGGAAAAAAATCAGGTCAGTTTCGAGACCCCGGAAGAGCAATACGATTACGCGGTTTCCTTGCTCAACACAGGTTATTACGAGGACGCTCGAGAACAATTCCAGGCCATCCTGAAGAAAAAGCCATCGGCGGATTACGCGTATTATGGCTTGGCCGTAATGCACAGCCTGACCAGCCGTGCAGAGAACTGTCTGGAAGATTTGGGCCGTGCAATTGAACTCAATCCCCGCAACCGCATTCAAGCCCGCCTGGATTCGGATTTTCAGGAAATGTTCGACGATCCGCGCTTTACAGAACTCCTCTATCCGGAAGTTCCTGAATAGACATCGGCAATCGGTACGCCTCTGTCAGAGCGTAGTTTTCCTGAAAGAGTGAACGGCGGCTGGGAGTTAAAGAACCATTGACAAAGGTACATCCAGCTTGTCGAGTTGAATTTCGAGAATCGTCTCTCGCTCCCGCGGATGATCGCAATTGCCTGCGCGTCGCCGCTCTCGGCGGTGGTACAGGCCTCTCCACACTGCTTCGCGGATTAAAACGGCATACACAGATATCGCCCCACGCCGACAGCTTTACAGATGTAGCCCAGGAATCTCCATTTGCAATTTCCGATCTCGCAGCGATTGTGACGGTTACCGATGACGGCGGCTCCAGTGGCCGTCTTCGGAAAGACATGAACATGCTCCCTCCGGGAGACTTGCGCAACTGCATGGTCGCGCTGTCGGAGGATGAGCATCTCCTGTCGCGCCTGTTCCAATATCGCTTCGAAAGCGGAGAAGGGCTTGAAGGGCACAGTCTCGGCAATCTGTTCCTGGCTGCGCTGACAGCCGTCACCGGAGATTTCGCGCTGGCGGTAAAAACTTCCTCCCAGATTCTAGCCACCCGTGGACATCTCTATCCGGCAACCAATTCAAATGTGGCTCTGAAAGCGTTGATGGATGACAACTCCACAGTACTGGGGGAAACCAACATTACCGCCAGCAAGCGCCGCATTGTGCGGCTGATGCTGGAGCCGGAGAACGCGCCCGCATTGCCTGAAGCGATGGATGCCATTCTGGCAGCGGATATTATTACCCTCGGACCAGGTTCGCTCTATACCAGCCTGATTACCAATCTGCTGGTGGACGGCATTCGAGATGCGCTGCTCTCGGCGCAGGGTTTGCGGGTTTTTGTCTGCAACCTGATGACACAGGCCAATGAGAGCGTTCATCTTACCGCTTCGCAGCATATCGAGCGGATCTACCAGCACACCGGGGGACCCATCTTCGACTACGCGCTGGTGAACACCGCGCCGGTTCCCGCGCCTGCACTGGAGCGCTATGCGGCCGAGGGAGCCGAACAGATCGTCGCCGACATCGAACGGATTGAAGCTCTCGGCGTCCGCTGCATACCCGGAGATTTTCTGCACGCCGAAGAGGTATTGCGGCACGACTACGAACGCGTGGCCGAAGTTTTGCTGGAGCTGGGCCGGCAATATCGGCAGAGCTGAACGAAATATTACCTTCTTCGATCGAAGGGCAAAAAGATGGAGATGACCGTGCCGCTTTGCGAAGGCTTCCGGCAGCTCTTTACGTGAATATTGCCGCCGTGTTTTTCAATGATTCCAGCACACAGCCATAATCCAAGACCCGTGCCCACCGCGGTGCGGGTGGTAAAGAACGGTTCAAACATTCGCTTCATCGTTGCCTGGTCCATTCCATGACCGGTATCGGCGACGGTGATGCGCACCCCGCTGCGGCCTGTGCGCCAGTTCGTCACGTTCTTTGTTCGTACCAGCAGGCGTCCGCCATACGGCATGGCATCCATCGCGTTGTGGGCCAGATTGATCAGAACCTGCCGCAACTCCTCGCGCGCGCCCAGCACTGTGATTTCCCGGTTGTACCTGCGTTCGATCTGGATATGCGATGCCACGATTCTTCCACCGAAAAGGGTTAGGGCGGACTCGATGATCTCCGAGATATTGCACTGCATGGGCATGCTGGGATCGCGATAGAAACGCAGCGCCTGGATGGTGATGTCGGTGACCCGGGCAAGCTCTTCCTGAGCCAGGCGAATATAGTTCCGCTGCTCGTCCTGCAAGGGGCCGTCGTTCAGCAGATACAGCAGATTGGTAATCGCCTCCAGCGGATTGTTGATCTCATGCGCGATGGAAGCGGCCAGGCGTCCAGTCACGTTCAGCTTTTCGCTCTGCATCACCGATGCATCCGTTTGCCGCAGGCTGGTTATGTCGAGCATAGTTCCGATAAGCCGGGTTGCCACCCGATGGCCATCGACATTCGTGAAGAAGGCCCGTCCCGTGGCCGCGATCCAGCGGACCTCACCATTCGGGCACAGCACCCGATAATCGCACCCGTATTCGCCGGTGCTCTCCGCCCTTAAACTTTCCTGGACGGCCTTATCGGTTCGCTCACGATCTTCGGGATGAAGAAGCCTCAAAAACGTCTGATAGTTGAGTGTTTCATCCCATCCCAGTCCGAACATTTCGTGGCATCGATTGGACCACTGTAATTTTCCGTTCGACGGGTCCATGTCCCAGGTGCCGATCTGGCCCGCTTCGATTGCCAGTCGCTGCTGTTCTTCGCTTTCAAGCTGTGCGCGCCGGTACGCGGTAATGTCGGTGAACGTGATCTGGGCTCCGTCGCCGCCGCTGAGAGGGATGGAGATGGCCTTGATCTCGATCACAATCGTTCCGCCTTGCTGGCGTACCCATTTTCCGTTTCTTCGAACCCAGTCTTTTTGCGCGATCGCGATCTTTTCGCCGCGCTTCATCCATTCAGAAAGTCTTTTCCGCCGGTTCTCCTCGCGTTCCCCCGGATCGTCCCAACGCAAAACAGTATGCAAAAAGGTTTGTTCGGTATTTTCATGGCCCAGCAAAGCCATTCCCGCCGGATTCAAATAGAGCAGCTTATCCCACTGAAGAAGCGCGGTCGGCACGGGAGATACGTTCAGCACGGTCCGCATTTGCTCCAGCGTAACGGTGCGCGAAGACCCGGATTGTGGCTCCATCGACATTGCTGATTGCGCTGGTTGCGGAAGGGGGATTTCCGGGATTATACATGCCGCAAATACAGATACTTGCGCCGAACAGCCGCAGTGGATTGAGATGGAACCGATCTGTGATGCTGCCAAGGATGGACGCACATTTTTGTGCAAACGGATGCGCAACTATAGGCGGTTACCGCGGAAAGATTCGGTTACCGGAAGCATCCATGGATTCAGGTGATACTCGCAGTTTCAGCGATCAAAACGCGGGATCTGACTTTGACAAATCGGTTTGGTTGGTAACTCCCCGGTATAAATGATCGTTCGTCGATTACGAATGGGATTGATTTTGTATTACTTTTTTGAGGGTACGAATTGCCTTGCCAGAAAATATTTTTTGACTGGGAAATTAGCTTTTAGCAAACAAAAATGTACGCCAATTAGCTTTAAGCTAATTGCGAGTGCTATTCGACGGTCCGCTTTAATTGGCCGCAGGCGGCATAAATATCGCGTCCGCGCGGCCGCCGCAGGAAGGCTGGAACGCCGTTCGCGATCAGATGCTCCTGAAATGCAGTGACATCTTCCGATGAAGGCATCCGGTAGGGAATATCCGGTCCCGGATTCCAAACGATCAGATTCACTTTCGACGGCAAGCCTGTACTCCGCAATAAGGTGACAAGTTCTCGAGCGTCTTCCAGCCTGTCGTTCACGCCGCCCAGGAGGACATATTCAAACGTCAGCCGCTCGCGCGAACGTAAAGGGACCAGGCGCAAGGCGGTCAGCAGATCTTCAATCTTCCATTTCCGGGTGACTGGCATGATGGCTTCGCGAATGGTGTCATTGGGCGCATTCAAACTCAAGGCCAGTTTCGGGCGCAATGTCTCTTTGGCAAACCGTTCAATGCCAGGCAGAATGCCGGCGGTGGAAACCGTCATGCGCGATTCTGGAATTCCCATTCCTTCGACCAGCAGATGCACCGCAGCCATGAAATTGTCGTAATTCAGGAACGGCTCGCCCATTCCCATAAACACCAGATTGATACGGTCGCGTCCGATACGCGCCTGATGCCGATTGAGAACCGCAGCGACCTGGCCGGCAATCTCGCCGGCAGTCAGATTTCGTTTCACGCCAAGTTTCGCGGTCAGGCAAAACTGGCAGTTGACCGCGCAGCCGACCTGGCTGGAAACGCAGATGGTGGCGCGGCGATAGGGAAGCGGCGACTGACTCACTTCTTCTTCAGCAGCGGCTTCAGAGCCATCTCCGCGTTCTCCGTCGTCGCCGTTTGGCATCCATACCGTCTCGACCGTATCGCCGCCGGGGCAGGCGATCAGATAACGTTCTGTGCCGTCCGTCGATTGGAATACCTGAGCGATCTCCGGCATTCCAACCGAGTAGCCTGCTTCCACCAGTTGATTGCGGATCGATTTGGACAACGTTGCGATCGCATCGAGACAAGCTGCCCGTTGTCCGTAGAGACCGTGCCAGATTTGTTTTGCCCGGTAGGGTTCTAATTTGAAGCTTCCACAAATGTCTGTAAGTTCCTGAATCGTAGCTCCAAACAGAGTATTCGCTTTGCATTCGCTTTCAGCGGGCGCGATTTCCTCGTCTTGTGGAAAATTTGCCATGAATTGTGGATAACCGCTTGCTGTGATGAGGCTTGGCCGCTTCAAAACGCGCCGCCCTTATTTATGAAAAAATTGATAGTGATGACAATTCCGTATAACTCGCAGGATACTACGCGCTTCAGCATCCACGGCAAGGCTGAAATCCCCGCGCAGAATCGCAATATCCGCCGCACAGAACTGCCGAACGGCCTGATCATCCTTACCGAAAGGATGGAACACGTCCGCTCCGTCTCCATGGGAGTTTGGGTGAAGACCGGGTCGCGCGATGAGCGCCCGGAAATTAACGGCGTCTCTCATTTCGTAGAGCATATGGTTTTCAAGGGAACCAAATCGCGCTCTGCCAAAAGTATCGCTCGAGAGGTTGATGCCATCGGTGGAAATCTGGACGCTTTTACCAGCAAGGAAACGATTTGCTTCAACGTGAAGGTGTTGGATGAGCACGTGCCCAAGGCGCTCGACGTACTGACCGACCTGGTGATGCACCCGGTCTTCGCGCCCGACGACATCGGCCGCGAATGCAAGGTGATTCTGGAAGAGATCAAGATGGATGAGGACAATCCAGACATGCTGGTGCATGAGATTTTTACTCAGAGCTTCTGGAAGGACGATCCTCTAGGCAAACCGATCCTCGGCACCAAGGAGACCGTGCGTCGTCTGGACCAGGGGACGCTGTTTGACTTTTACGGCGGACGCTTCCAGGGCAACAATATGATTTTTTCCGCCGCCGGCAATCTGGACCACGACTCCTTTGTTGCGTTGGTGGCGGAGAAGCTGGCCTATTTGCCCTCCGCGCCCATAGCCGCCAATGGATTGGCGACGCGGCCGAATGTGCATGCCCGCATCGTCTCGAAGCAGAAGAAGTCGCTGGAGCAGTTGCAGATTTGCCTGGGCGTTCCAGCCCCTCCCGTGAACGATGAGCAACGATATACAGCCGCGCTGCTCAATGCCATTCTGGGCGGCGGCATGAGCTCGCGCCTGTTCCAGAATGTGCGCGAAGAGCGCGGATTGGCGTATTCGATCTTCAGCGAACTGAACTCATTTCGCGATACTGGCTCCCTGTGCGTCTATGCCGGTACCTCGGCACAGAATGCGGAGCAGGTAATTCGCCTTACGGTCGAAGAATTCCGCCGCTTGAAGGAACAGCCGGTTCCCGAAGAGGAATTGCAACGCGCGAAAGACCAACTGAAGGGCAACATTCTGCTGAGCCTTGAGAGCTCCGGCGCTCTGATGTCGAACCTGGCCCGGCAGGAGATGTACTTTCAGCGGTTTTACGGCGTGCCGGAGATTTTGGAGAAGGTAGGCAGCGTGACCAGCGCAGACCTGATGCAGATGGCGCAGCGGCTCTTTTTGCCCGAGTCGGCGGCGATCGCCATGTTGGGAAACCTGAACGGCCTAAAGGTAAGCCGCGATCATCTCGCCTGCTGATACAGTAGGTAGATAATAGCCGATGAGCTGGTATCCGCTTATCGGGTCAGGTGTTGAGAACTATGGACATTGTCGTTGAAAATCGCCGCAAACGACGCCTCCCGGCTGCTTTTGAGGGGGGCTTCACGTTGATGGAATTGCTGATCGTCATGTCGGTCATCCTGATCCTGATGGCCGTGGCTATTCCGAACTATATGAACATGCGTAGCCAGGCCAATGAAACCGCGGCCATGGAAGAACTGCGAACGCTCAATAGCGCGGAAATTCAATACCAGACGAATTACCCCGGAAACGGCTTCTCTTGCAGCCTGCCGCAACTGGGTGGAGATCCGAAGAGCGGCGCGCCCAGTCCGCAAGCAGCGCAACTGGTTCCAGCCGATTTGGCCAGCGGATACAAGAGCGGCTATTTGTTTACGATCACCAACTGCACCAAGGTGACGGTGAACAATCAGGACGTATATACCTCCTTTGAGGTGACGGCAGTGCCCCAGGCGGTCGGTAAGACCGGGCATCGTGGCTTCTGCATGGACCAGACCGGCGAAATTAAGGCTGATCCATCGGGCGGCACCAACTGCACGCAACCAATCTCTTAGCGTCGATTGGTCATGAATGCCCTAATGGAGCGGTCCCGGAACGCTGGTCGAGAATTTTTGGTTGCGTTCCGGGAATCTCCGTTCGGTTAGAACCGCTGGATACCATTCCTATCCGGCAGGCGTGCCAATGCGGCAAAGGGTTTCACAACCAAAAAAATCTGGATAGCTTGAGAGTGAGGGCAGGATGCGAAACAAAAAGCTCACACGTCGGGGGTTTCTAGGCGCGGCGGCCGGCGCGGGGCTTGGTGGACTTGCTTTGCCCGCTTTCCCCGGAAGCAAACCGGCAACGGCCGCAAATCGTTGCGGGGCGGAATTCTGGGACGGAAGAAGTAAATCCGATCAATTACCGCGTAAGGTAATCGTCGGAACGGTGATGCAACCGTTCTGGGGAAAATATCCGGGTCTCGATCCACGTCTGCAGCAGTTGATGGAGATCGTGGATCGATTGCAAGCGCAATCGCAGCAGCACTATGGGCGCGGACTAGATCTGGTGGTATTGCCGGAGACCTCCATCACCGGGGAAGCTCGATCCACGGGCACGGTTATGGATTGGGCGTATCCACTGGAAGGGCCTGTGCAAGAAACCTTCGCCCGAAAAGCGAGCCAACACCACTGCTATATCGTGGCGCCTCTGTTCCTGCTGGAGGACAGGGCCACAAAACTCTGCTCCAATGCGGCGGTGCTCTTCGGACGCCAGGGCGAGGTCGTCGGAATTTATCGCAAGGTGCATCCGGTCGTCGATTTGAAAACCGGTGTGATGGAACAGGGCGTCGCCGCCGGTAAAGAAGTGCCGGTCTTCAATTGCGATTTTGGCAAGCTTGGAATACAGATCTGCTTCGATATCAATTTCCAATACACCTGGAAAGAATTGGCCCGCAAGGGGGCGGAGATCGTTGCGTGGCCTACCCAGTCTCCACAGACAACGACGCCGGCTTGCCGCGCGATGGACAATGACTACTACATCGTCTCCAGTACCTGGCGTAACAATGCTTCCATCTTCGATCCGACCGGCAAGATCATCTCCCAAGTCCGGTGGACCCCGGCAATGGGCTCCGTAGAGAGCGTCGGCGAGAAACCTTTGACTGATAACATCCTGGTACAGGAAATCGATTTAAGCTACGGCATTCTGGGATGGAGCGGGACGCTCGGAAACGGGCAAGCTTTCACCAGGGCCTTTGGCGACAAAGCCGGTTTTCGCTATTACGATGACGACGACCGGGGAATTTTCTGGTCCAACGACCCGCATATGACGGTTCGCCAGATGATTCAAAGTTTGAATCAGGTAGAACAAAGAGAATCAATGGAACTTACCGTCCAAGATTTCCGCAAAGCCGGCGTCCCGGGTTATTGAGAGCGTGATTCCTGATAAGAATTTTTCTACTTTCCTAGGTCGCCGACATTTCTAAACTTCCGAACAAATCGATACGCCGAAATGCCATCCGCCTGGCTGCGATGGTCATCCTCGCCGGAGGAATGCCGTTCGTCCACGATGCGCGATGCGCAATCGCGGCCGCGAACCCGACGGTGCGGAGCATTGCGGCTCGAGTGGATGCGCACTATAACCGTTTGCACAGCCTGCGCGTACAATTTTCAGAGACGTATCAGGGAATGGGAATGAAGCGGACCGAAAGCGGCACACTGCTGCTGGCGAAGCCCGGGCGGATGAAATGGCTGTACGCCGATCCGGCGGGCAAGGTGTTCGTCATCGACGAGAAGTATGGCTATTCGTACACACCTGGAGATGCCCAGGCGGAGCGTTATCCGGCGAAGCAGTTGAACGATTTTCGTTCGCCGCTGCGATTTTTATTGGGGCATACTCGGATCGAAAAGGAGCTATCGGGGCTGACGATAACCGCCGATGGCGCAAATTACCGGTTACGCGGAGTGCCGAACAGCATGGCGCAGCAAGTGACGGAAGTCGATCTGACGGTGACGGCGCAGGGGACCATTACAGCGATTGCATGGAAGGAAACTGACGGCGCGATGACGGAATTTCACCTGACGGATGAACAGAAAAATCCGGCGATCCCGGATAGTTCTTTTCACTTTCAAGCGCCGCCGGGGGTTGTGGTGGTTCGCGGGCTGCCGCCCATCTGAAAGGACGGCCTCAGCCTTTCCGATCAGGTTCGGGAAGATCTATTGTGGATCACAAAAAAGATCACGCCGCCGAACCAGCAGCGTGACCTGTTATTTTGTGCCTGAACTTCACTGGACAAGATACGATCAACGGGCCTGATTTAACTTCGAGAGAAAGTTCTGGTAAGCCTTACCGAGCGCGGCCGGGTTTGGCGCCTTTCCTCCGCTGCCAATGATGGGATGGATGAAATCGTCCATGGCGTCGTCGATCTGTCCCCACAAATCAGGCGATTTCTGGCGAATACTCGTCGAGCCTTCGTCCCAGTCCTGCTCCAGCGTTTTACAGAGCGTGGCGGCAGTTGCCAGGTCATTCTGCTGGACGGCCGCCATTGCTTTCTGGGCAAGGGAACGGTAGTCATCCAGACGAGCGGACGCACTTAATTGGCTCACGCGGCTGGGAACGTCAATAAATATCACTCCGACAGGATATTTACCCGCGGAGGACGCCCGGGTTGTCCGGGATGCGCGCAAATCAAGGATAGAAACGGAATTGTCGCCCAGGTTGGCGGCGTACAGATAATTTCCATCACTACTCATCGCACTTCCCCACAAATCCCCGTCTCCAAAGTGGCCGGACGGAACCGGAATCACATACGCCAGCCGCGCGAGTCTTCCAATTCCTACGACGCCTACTTCGTTCCCCAGCTTTCCTGTAACGTAAAGGCGCTTAGAGTCTGGAGAAAACTCGATGCGTTGGGGCGACTGGACCGTACCCACCTGCTGCTTGAATTGCAGCGTTTTGCCATCAAAAAACTCAAGTGAATCGTCGTCGATGATGCCCACCGCCAACAGCTTGCCATCAGGGGAAAACGCCATGTACCGGGGCTCATCGCCGGTCTTTATTTCTCCAGTCACTGTATTCGATTCCGTGTCGATGATGCTGAGCGTGTTGGAATGTGCGTTGGACACCAGAATCTTGGTTCCATCGGGAGAGAAAACCGCCCGGCGCGGTTCCTTACCGACGGGAATCTTTTTCAGCATCTCCCTGGAGTCGATCGAAAAAACAAAAACGGCTGCGCCGCCTTGCGCAATGGAATATAGCTTTTTGGAATCCGGACTGACGACGCAACCGTCCGGACTATTCAAATCGGGTGCGGTCAGGGTGGCGACAACTTTCCGGCTTTCAACGTCGATGACCGCGACGCTTTTTTGATCCGTAATACTGACAAAAAGCTGCTTTTGATCGGGCGAGAGGCACATTTCCCCCGGTGACCCATTCATTGATACGGACGTCGCCGGAGTTAGAAACATTCCGCCTCCGATGACGTTGTAAAAATTAACGGCTTTGTCTCCCCGAGACGAAACCGCGAGCATGGAGCCAGCAAGAGCTGTTGCCGTTGTGCACATTGCGACAGCCGCTGACAAAATCAGTTTTGATTTTCCGGTCATTCACTCTCCTCTTAAGTCTGCCCAGGCAACCGTAGCTGAAGAGAACAGTCCTGGAGCATATCAGCAATAAGAATGGACGTGCCGGAAATGCACGTCAAATCGATATTTATTTATTTAAAAATCGGTTATTCCGATGCATAAAGCTTTTCTTAATGTGCCATTAAAAAGAGCATGGGGCAGCGAACGACTTTCCGTGGTCCGGTTCCCGGCCCTGACGGACCTATCGCAACACTGATATCTTTGGATTAACCACATGTGCTCCTCTATCGTCTAAAGCTATAGATTTCGTGCGCACGAGTTAAGGGACCGGATTTGGCCGAATACGTCGTTAAAGTCGCGGATGAACGGGGACACGTGCAGGAAAACGTCCACCTGGCGAACTCCGTGGAAGAATTGCGCCAGCGCTTTACCCAGGCGGGTCAGTACGTCTATTGGATCAAACCCAAAGGGTTGGCGGCTCACAGCGGTGCTTCGAAAAAGGTGAAGCTGGAACCATTCCTGATTTTTAATCAGCAATTTCTAACGCTGATTCGTGCCGGTCTTCCCATCCTTTCCTCGGTCGATTTATTGGCCAAACGGCAAAAGGCCTCGATATTACGCACCCAGCTGGAAGATGTGGCCCAGCGGGTTCGCACCGGCCAATCGCTTTCCGCGGCGTTTGAAGCGCAGGGAGGCTTCCCGGTGATCTATACGACATCGCTTTTGGCCGGCGAACGTTCGGGCAATCTGGAAGAGGTTCTGTCGCGCTATCTTGCGTTTCAGCGCATTGCCTTGACGTTTCGGAAAAAACTGATTGCGTCCCTTTTTTACCCGGTGTTGCTGGTGGTCATGGTGACAGGATTGTTCATCTTCCTGATCAGTTTCGTGGTGCCGCGTTTCGGCGCGCTGTACGACCAGATCGGCACTAAACTGCCCGGAATCACCGTGTTTATGCTGGCGATGGGAAAGGATTTTCAGTCCTATCTGCCATATATGTTGATCGCGCTGGCATTGTTCGTTTATGGGCTGTTCCGTTGGAGCCGAACCGACGGCGGAGCAAACCGCATCGACAGTACGCGCATCGCGATGCCAATCTTCGGCAATATCTGGGTCAAGTATCAGGTGGCGCTGTTTTCGCGTACGCTGTCCACATTGCTATCGGGCGGTCTGCCGCTGGTGCCGTCGCTGGAAACCGCGGCCAATTCCATCGGCAGCCGGCAGCTGAGCAAGGCGGTCCGGCGGTCTGTGGAAAGCGTCCGAGAAGGGAAAGGGCTGGCCACCAGCCTGAAAAACACAAAAATATTTCCCGAGCTGTCGATTGAAATGATCGAAGTAGGGGAAGCGACCGGAGCGCTTCCAGGAATGCTGAATTCCGTCGCTGAGTTTTTTGAGGAGGACGTCCAGACGGCGCTCACGGCCGCTCTGTCTTTGATCGAGCCGGCAATTTTAATCGTTATGGGTGGTGTGGTTGTGACCATCCTGATTGCGCTATACCTGCCCATTTTCAGTCTGGGTGCGTCGGGCGCAATGCAGCACTAAAGGAGCAGCGATATGGCGGACGTTGCAGTCATTCCCACGGCGAAATCTTCCGGTCTCGATGAGATCGCACATGCAAAGATGATGGCGTCACGCTATCGGTGCGAGTTCGCGGACCTGCGAAATTTCCGAATTCAGCACGAACTGTTCCGCACCGTGCCGGTCGATATCATGTTCCGCTACAACTTTGTTCCGTTGGAACAGTTGGAGAACAAGCTGATCATCGCGGTCAGCGATCCCAGCAAGTTGATGGTGATCGATGAAATCTCCGGCCTGCTGGGGCAAAAGATTTCTGTACGTGTGGCTACCCTGAGCCAGATTACCGATCTGCTGAAAAAGACGGAGCAATCGCAGCGCGTGCTGGATGAGGCGACCGAGGGCCTGACGTTCGACGTGCTGTCGTCGGAGGATAACCAGGACGAGAACCTGTCGATCGAAAAGCTCACCTCCGAAGAGGACATTAGTCCAATTATTCGGCTGGTCGACACAATGGTGTTTACGGCACTGGAACGGCGGGCCAGCGATATTCATCTCGAGACATTCGATGACAGCCTTCTGGTGAAGTACCGCATCGATGGCGTGCTGCAACAGGCAATGGCGCCAATTGCCCGCGAGCACCACCAAACCATTCTCTCCAGAATCAAGGTTATGAGCGAGCTCGACATTGCCGAGCGGCGCGTTCCCCAGGACGGACGCTTTCGTGTGCGCTACAAAGGCCGGCTGATTGATTTTCGCGTTTCGATCATGCCCACGGTACACGGCGAGAATGCGGTACTGCGCGTGCTCGACAAAGAGTCGATGAGCGAGACGTTCAAGCAGTTGACGCTGGACGTGGTGGGCTTTGCCGAGTCCGATCTTTTTCGCTTTCGCCGCTATATCCGCGAACCCTACGGAATGGTGCTGGTAACAGGGCCGACCGGTTCCGGGAAAACGACTACCCTCTACGCCGCGCTGAATGAAATCAAAAGCGATGAAGATAAGATCATCACCATTGAAGATCCGGTGGAATATCAGATTCGCGGCATCACGCAGATTCCGGTCAACGAGAAAAAGGGCCTGACCTTTGCCCGTGGTCTGCGTTCAATTTTGCGTCACGATCCAGACAAAATCCTGGTCGGAGAAATCCGCGACCAGGAGACGGCGCAGATCGCCATCAACTCGGCCCTGACCGGGCATCTGGTTTTTACGACTGTGCACGCGAACAATGTAGTGGATGTTATCGGGCGATTCCTGAACATGGGGGTTGAACCGTACAATTTTGTATCCGCCTTGAACTGCATTCTGGCGCAGCGGCTGGTGCGGACGATCTGCTTGGACTGCAAGCATCCTGTGGAATATGACCGCGATACGTTGCGGCTGAGCGGGCTCGATCCAAATGAATGGTCCGGGTTTGCCTTTCAGGAAGGGACCGGGTGCATCGAATGCGGCGGCACAGGATACCGCGGGCGTACCGCGATTCACGAACTGCTGGAATTGAACGACCGAATCCGCGAGATGATTCTCGAAAGAAGGCCGAGCTCGGAAATCCGCCGGGTGGCCAGGGATGAAGGAATGTCGTTCCTCCGGGAATCGGCGCTGCAGCGTATCCGTCTTGGACTGACGACATTAAAAGAAATCAATAAAGTTACCTTCATTGAGGCTCCACGGTAATCTGAATCCACATGCGTCTTTTTCCCTCCTCACTGCAATTGGCAATACGTCCGCGGCGAGCTTGTGAGATCGCACCAGATGGAATCTTCGCCGCTCGCTCCGCGGGCGTGGAAGCTCCGTTGGATGCGACCGCCTTTGTGCCGCTGCACAGCGCGCTCTCGGCTGGCTTGATGTCGCCGGTATTTCAGGATCGAGCGGCGGTATTGACAGCTTTGAAGAACGCGCTGGACTCGATTGATCCGAATGGCGGCGACTGGACACTGATCCTTCCGGATGCCTGCACCCGGGTCGTGTTGCTGGATTTCGATGCTTTGCCGGCGAAACCGCAGGAGATCCTTCCGCTGGTACGTTTCCGGCTGCGCCGCATGGTGCCTTTCGATGCGGACACCGCAGCAGTATCGTTTCAAATTTTAAAGACGGCAAACTCCGCCGCCAAAGCCGGGTCGGTACAGATGATTGCCGCAGCCATACCGGCGGAAGTGCGGGAAGAGTTTGAGTCGCTGATGCGCGAAACAGAACGCGAGCCGGGCGCGCTGCTGCCGGCTACACTGGCTGCTTTGGCGGCGATGCCGGATACCGGCTCTCAATTGCTGGTGCATACCGGCGAGCACTCCATTACGACGGCGATCACACGAAACGGAGAGCTGCTGCTGTATCGCCGGATGGAACATTCCGAGGCTGATCCAGCCGAAATGTCGCAGGCGGTGTTGGTTGCGGCCGCTTATTATGAGGACGTTCTGCACACTCAACTCGAAGAGGTGTGGGTGGCGGGTCTGGAGACGCCGGAAGTTCTGCGTGCCCATTTGGAAATCGACGGAGAGTGGCGCATCCCGCTGCGCAATCTTGTAACCGCGGAATCATTTTCCGCCAGTGCCGTGCCGAGTCAGGCAGCGGTGAACCGCTATACCAGCGTGGTGGGGGCGCTTCGGGGCTGATGCGCATAACTATCAATCTCGCCTCGCGCCCGTTTTTCGAATCACGGCCGCTCTTGCTGCGCCTGCGCGCTGTGGCGGTGGCGCTGGTGCTCCTGGCTGGCATTTTATTTTTAATGATGCGCCGGGCAGAAAATAAAGCGGCGCAGGCGGATGCCGCTGTCCACGGATGGACTGTGGCTACGCAAAATCTGCAGCGGGAATGGCAACAGGACCAGATATTGATGCGCGAGCCGGTGAACGCCGCAACCCTGGAGCGGGCACAATTTCTCAACCAGCAATTTACCTTCAAGTCATTTTCCTGGACGACCGCTTTAATGGACCTGGAAAAGGTATTGCCCCAAGGAGTGCAGGTCATCAGCATCGACCCGCAGATGACGAAAGAAGGCCAGGTACTGATCCGCCTGCGTATCGACGGCCCACGCGATAAAGCGGTCGAGCTGGTTTCAAATCTTGAAAAGTCCCCGCATTTTCTGCATCCAATGGTGGCCGGCGAGACGGAGGAGGTTGAAGGCCAGAACCGTGTCGGATTTGTGCCGACCATGACTGCTTCGACCGATGTGAATGTGACCATCCTGGCCGAATTCAACGCGGGCAATCTCGCATCGAGCGATGCCAAGGCCGAGGCAAAAAAGTCGGGAACCCACGCAAGTGAGGCCGGCGGTTCCCAGGACGTGGAAGCGGCGAGGACCGGAGCCATCCACAAGGAGAGCCATCGACCGGTGAAGGGTACTGGAAGCGTTCCGCATAACGCCGCTGGGGGTGCTCGATGAAGATGACCCTGCCGAAGTGGACAAATCTAAAGTGGACAAACATGGGGATTACCATGCGCCACTGGCACTACGCCGGGGTTGGAATACTGTGCGTGATCAATCTGGTGCTGGGGGTCCGGCTGCTGTATGCGTGGAACCGGGCCTCCGCGGGAAATACGGCGCGTCTGCAGCAGCATGAAACCGAGTATCGGGCAATGCAGTTGAAGACGCGTCCATTGCGCGGATTGGACAAGAAGATTCAACAGGCCCAACTGGACGAGCAGGCTTTTTATGAAAAGCGTTTTCCAGCGACCTATTCCGCAGTATTAACTGACCTGGGAGCGTTGGCGATCAAAAACAATGTTCTGCTGACCCGCGCGCAATATACCCAGGGCAAGCTGACTCAAGGGGTTCATGAAATCCGTATGGATGTGAACCTTACGGGAGATTATGCGCCGATTGTGCGCTTCATCAATGGACTGGAACGCGATAAAACATTTTTTCTGATTGAAGGGATTGCTCTGAACGGGCAGCGGAGTGGAATCGTAACGCTGCGGCTGCGGCTGTCGACCTACCTGCGCTCCATGGAAGGCGCCAATCCGGGTCCAGTCCCCACAGAAACCACGCAATCGAGCAATTCCGATCGGCATCCGGTTCAGCCCTCTTCCGTGGGCAATCAACAGGCGAGCAGCGAGACGATATCCAAGGAGCACCGCTAATCATGGCGATTCGATTGGGCGCGGAGGATAAGAAAAAGCGTCTCTGGGCGATGATTCTCGTCTCGCTGGCGCTTACGTTTATTGCACACATGGTTTGGCAACTGGCCAACGGGCCGTCCTCGGCTCCTCCGCCGCCTGCGCAGGCGAGCGTGCCCGCCCCTGCCGCTCCGTCTGGCGGCGCAGCGGGAACCGGTCATGCGGCCCAGCATCTGGAAAGCGCCTCGGCACTCGATCCAACCCTGCATCCGGAGCGGATGGCACTGGCCGAGAACACCACCTACACCGGCACCAGCCGCAATATTTTCTCCAAAGATTCTCTACCGCCGGTGCCGGTCAATGCGATCGAGAAGCCAGTGGCATCGGTTCGCACCGCGCATATCGCAGCTCCCACCGGACCGCCGCCGCCGCCTCCGATCGACCTGAAATTTTACGGCTTTGCCACCCAACAGAACGGGCGAAAAATGGCTTTCCTTCTGCACGGGGAAGACATATTCATTGCCGGGCAGGGAGATATCGTCCAGGGCCGGTACAAGGTGATCCAGGTCGAAAGCAACTCCGTGATTGTCGAGGACCTCTCTTATAACAACCGGCAGACCTTGTCGCTGCAGTCATAACGCGCAGGACTTTCTGGATACTGCCGTAGCCTCTTTTACAAGCCTGGGTGGATACAACAGAACCACTTCCTTCGGTGCACACTCTGCCTCAACATCGGTGCAAAAAGCCGGCGGTTTGGGCTGGCTCATCGCGGAATGGGCCGGTATACTATACAGGTGACTGAAATTGCTCAGAAATCTGTAGCCGCATCCTCCTCCAAGAACGAAAATGAGCGGCGAATCCTGCTGTTGAAACCCCGTGGCTTTTGCGCGGGAGTGGTGCGTGCCATTGATGTGGTACAGATAGCGCTGGAGACTTTTGGCGCCCCCATTTACGTCCGCCGGGAAATCGTCCATAATCGGTGTGTTGTCAATGACTTAGCCGAAAAAGGAGCGATCTTTGTCCACGACATCGATGAGGTGCCGGAAGGCGCGAGAGTCATCTACAGCGCCCACGGTGTTTCTCCGGCGGTTCGAGAGCAAAGCAAGCAGCGCAAGCTGAAGGTCATTGACGCCACCTGCCCATTGGTAACCAAGGTGCACGTCGAAGCGGTGAAATTCGCCCGCCAGGGTTATTCGCTGGTGTTGATCGGCCATCGCGACCACGATGAAATTGAAGGCACGTTGGGCGAAGCGCCGGAGGAGACACAGGTGGTCTCGACTGTGGAGGAAGTGGCCGCGCTCGAAGTGCCGAATCCCGAGCGTGTCGCCTATCTGACGCAAACCACGCTGAGCCTCGATGAGGCACGGGATATTATTCACGCACTGAAGGCGAAATTTCCCTACATTGTAGGCCCGCATTCACAGGACATCTGCTATGCCACGGAGAATCGCCAGGTCGCGGTAAAAAACGTAGCTCATCAGGCCGATCTGGTTCTGGTAGTGGGATCGAACAACAGCTCCAATTCGAATCGGCTGGTGGAGGTCTCCCGCAATCTGGATACGGTGGCATATCTGATCGACGATTCCGAAAAAATTCGACCGGAGTGGCTGCGAAGTGCGAAAACTGTCGCGGTCACCGCTGGCGCATCGGCCCCGGAAATCCTGGTGCAGGATGTGATCAATTATCTGCAGCGCAATGGTTTCGGTTCGGTAGAAGAGGTTGAGGTAATGCCGGAAAATGTGCGCTTCGGATTGCCTCCGGAGATCGTGCGGGCGATTTCAGCCGCGCCCGAGCCAAGCGTACCCGCCGCGCCATAAAAGTCCTGTTTTCCACAGGATGCTTTGCATTTAACGCTACAGCCCGGGACCCGGGCTGTAGCGTACCGGGTAAGAACATACTTCCGGCATCCCATAACTGAGACTTATATCGTTCGATGACCCTATCCTCCGAAGGCAAACAACCCGCAGCGGAACCTGCCGCAGTTCGATTCGGCAGGCTCGACGCCAGTTTGGGGGACGTGGATCGCGCCATCGATATTTCGAGCGATTTCCTGCTGTCCCGCCAGGCTCCCCAAGGCTACTGGTGCGGTGAGTTGGAAGCCGATACCACACTTGAATCCGACTACATCATGCTGCATACCCTGCTGGGTACTGGAGATGCCGGCCGGATGCAGCGGGCGTTGCGAGAAGTTCTTCGCCACCAGAAAGAAGACGGCGGCTGGGGTATCTATCACGGCGGTCCATCGAATATCAGCGCGACTGTCAAAGCCTATTTCGCCTTGAAGCTGATGGGGTGGTCGGCGGAGCATGAAGTTCTGGTCAAAGCCCGGAAGTGGATCCTGGCCCACGGCGGCGCGACCGCGGTCAACACCTATACCAAGCTCTATCTATGCTTCTTCGGGCAGTACGATTACAACGCCGTGCCGGCCATTCCACCGGAGATCGTCTTGTTTCCGAAGTGGTTCTACTTCAATATTTACGAGATTTCTTCCTGGTCGCGCGCCATCCTGGTTCCTTTATCGATTGCTTATGCGAAGAAGCCCTTCAAAAAAGTTCCGTCTGGGCAAGGGATTGACGAACTTTTCATCGGTGGACGAGCAAAGGCAAATCTGCACTTGCGCTGGTCGAAAAAGCTGTTTAGCTGGCGCAATTTCTTTCTGTTTACCGATCGGATGACGCACTGGTTTGAACGCATCCATGTACGGCCGCTTCGCGCGATCGCTCTGAAACGGGCGGAAAAATGGATACTCCGGCGGCTGGAGATGTCGGATGGACTGGGCGCGATTTATCCAAGCCTTCTGAATACGATCATCGCGTTACGCTGTCAGGGTTATTCGCTCGACGATCCGCAGGTGATCCGCGCACTCGATGAGTTCGAGAAACTTGGCATCGAAGATCCCGGCATTCCAGGGGAGGTTGAGCCGACATTCCGTATGCAGCCTTGCATGTCGCCGGTTTGGGACACTGCCTATGCCGTGTTCGCGCTCGGCGAAGCCGGAATTTCCAAAGACGACCCTCGTCTGCTGAAGGCGGTTGACTGGATTCTTTCGAAAGAAGTGCGCCACAAGGGCGACTGGGCGGTAAAGGTAAAAAATGTCGATCCGGGCGGATGGTACTTCGAGTTCAACAATGAGTTTTATCCCGACGTCGACGATTCGGCGCAGGTATTGCTGGCGTTAAATAAGGTCGACAATCCGCGGGAGCGATACCAGTACGACGTGTCACAGCGGGCGATTCGATGGATCTGGGCCATGCAGTGCAAGGCCGGCGGTTGGGCCAGCTTCGACCGCGACAATACGAAGATGATCTTCGAGCACATTCCGTTTGCCGACCACAATGCGATGCTCGATCCGCCGACCGTTGACATCACCGGGCGCGTTTTAGAGATGCTGGCCGCCTACGGCGTCACCAAAGACGATCCGCGAGTAAAGAAGGCGATCCAGTTCATCTATCGTGAGCAGGAATCGGATGGCAGCTGGTTTGGACGCTGGGGCGTGAACTACATCTACGGAACGTTTCTGGTGCTGCGAGGGCTGGAAGCAATGGGTGTCTGGAACCATGAGCCGCAGATCCAGCAGGCTGCGGAGTGGATTCGTATGGTGCAGAATCCGGATGGAGGCTGGGGCGAAAGATGCGCCAGTTATGACAATCCAACTTTGCGCGGCATTGGACCCAGCACGGCTTCGCAGACAGCCTGGGCCATTCTGGGCCTGCTGGCGGCTGGAGATACGCGCAGTGACTCCGTGGCAAAAGGTATACGCTGGCTGTTGCAGCAACAACAATCCAACGGTTCCTGGCACGAGGATGAATACACTGGAACTGGATTCCCAAGAGTGTTTTATCTTTCGTACCATATGTATCGAAACTATTTTCCGCTGCTGGCGTTGACTACATATCGGCGCGCCATGCAGCCGGAATCCATTCCGGCTTAACCCGGAATGCAGCGAATCGTATCAATAGCAGTCTTGTAGAGCATGGACGGAGGAGCTCTGTATGGCAGTGCCAATCTCACAAATGTGGACGGTAGCAACCTATGTGTTGCGCCAGCGCTGGAGTGGCCGCAAACGGTATCCGCTGGTATTGATGCTGGAGCCTCTGTTTCGCTGCAATTTGGCGTGCGCCGGTTGCGGAAAAATCCAATATCCCGCTCATATCCTGAAAAAGGAATTGACTCCGGAAGAGTGTTTCCGTGCGGTGGAGGAATGCGGGACGCCGATGGTTTCGATTCCCGGCGGCGAACCGCTGATGCATCCGCAGATCGGCGAGATCGTAGCTGGCCTGGTCGAACGCAAGAAATATATTTATCTGTGCACGAATGCATTGCTGCTGAAGGAGAAGTTGCATTTATTCAAGCCAAGCAAATATCTTTCCTTTTCTGTGCACATGGACGGACAGCGGGAGCACCACGATTTCTCCGTGTGCCGGGAGGGCGGTTACGACGCCGCAGCCGAGGGCATTCGTGAAGCAGTAAGCCGTGGTTTTCGCGTAACTACCAACACAACGTTATTCGACGGTGCAGACCCGAACAGTGTTCGCGCTTTCTTTGATGAAATGATGGACGCCGGCGTTGAGTCAATGATGGTGGCGCCCGGCTACACCTATGAGAAAGCGCCGGATCAAAAGCATTTTCTCGGCCGAGCTCGTTCCCGCAGATTGTTCCGCGCCATCCTTTCCAATCGCAAAAAGAGTTGGCGCTTCAACGCATCGCCCATGTATATGGAATTTTTGATGGGCAAACGCGATTTTACCTGCACCCCCTGGGGAATGCCGACGTACAACATCTTCGGCTGGCAGAAGCCCTGCTACCTTCTGCAGGATGGTTATGCGGATAGCTTTGCCGAGCTGATGGCGGCGACAGAATGGTCACATTACGGCACCGAGTCCGGCAATCCGAAGTGTGCCAATTGCATGGTCCATTCCGGCTACGAAGCTTCCGGGGTGAACTACACTTTTGGTTCTTTGAAAGGACTGTGGGATACCGCAAAGGCGACCTTTACGTTATATCCCGACAAAGGCGCGCGAGATCTGTTGAGCCAGCCCGTGCATCCCGTCCATGCAAAAAATCCTTTGGTGCAGATTCAGTCTGCACAGATTGAATCCGCCATCGGGATGGAGGAAACGCCGGCATGACCGATTTGCAGACGACAGCTTCCAATCCCGATGATCTGGAGATCGCACCTGGAACGGAGCGGGAAATGCTGGAAGGCTGGATTCCGGCACTGGCGACAGAAGAAGAAATCCGGGAAGCGCTGGAACGCGCCTTCGATTATCGCGGCGACGTCACGATCACGTTGAAGACTGGCGTGCGGATTGAGGGATATATTTTCGACCGCCGTCCTGCCGCAAAACTCCACGAAGCGATGGTTCGCATCATGCCGAAAGACACTTCGGAGCGGGTGTCGATCCCATACTCCGAAATCGCCAGACTCGCCTTTAGCGGGCGCGACACCGCAGCCGGAAAGAGTTGGGAAGCATGGGTGCGGAAGTACTGGGAGAAGAAGGCGGCGGGTGAAAAAAATATCGGCATCCATGCCGAGGCATTGGATTGACCTTCGCTATCTGATCTGCTCTCGTCAAAACCTATGCGCATCTTCCTGACAGGATCAACCGGTTTTGTAGGCAGCCATGTGGCCGAAGCGCTCCACGCCGCCGGGGCGGATTTGCGTTTATTAACCCGTAAAACCAGCCGTACCGAACATCTGGAAGGATTTGGCGCAGAGCTGGTCACCGGCGATCTGCTACAGCCCAAAAATCTCCGCACGGCCCTTTCCGGTTGCGACGCCCTGATCCATGTAGCGGCTGATTATCGGCTGTGGGTGCGAAATCCTGACGCCATGTACGCCGCCAATGTGGAAGGTACCCGGGCATTGCTGCATCTGGCGCGGGAGAACCGCGTACGCCGCATCGTTTATACTTCCAGTGTCGCAACCATGGGCTTTCGTTCCGACGGCGCCATTGTCAACGAGAAGACGCCCGTTTCAGCCAACGATATGATCGGCCACTATAAACGCTCGAAATTCATGGCGGAGCAGGTAGCCATCGATGCCGCGCAAAGCGGCATGCAGGTCATCATTCTGAACCCAACCACTCCCATCGGCGCCAACGACTTCCGTCCTACGCCCACGGGTCGCATCGTGGTCGATTTTCTGAATCGAAATTTTCCCGCGTATGTCGATACCGGCTTGAACTTTGTCGATGTCAAAGCGGTCGCGGCCATGCATGTTGCCGCGCTGGAGCAGGGAAGGCCGGGGGAACGTTACATTCTGGGCGGAGAGAATCTGACATTGAAGCAATTTCTCGATCGCATGGCGACAATTACCGGCTTGCCTTCACCCAAGCTGCGAGTTCCGCAATCCGTCGCGATGACATTTGCGTTTTTTGATGAATGGATTACAGGCCGCATGCGGGCGAAAGAGCCGCGCGCTACGGTGGAAGCGGTGAGAATGGGAAAGAAAAAAATGTTTGCCAGCTCGAGCAAGGCGGAGCTTGAGCTGGGATTCAAGTCGCGGCCAATTAACGATGCGCTAAAAGCGGCAATCGCCTGGTTTCGCGCCAATGGTTACGCACCCAACGCATGAGCACACACGTCAATCGCCGGATCGCTATTCTGGCTGCGCTGCCGAGAGAAATTGCTCCTCTGATTCGAGATTGGCCGGTGCACAAAGGCTCACGGCGCGACGGTTATCTGATCGCGGAATGTGATCGTGCCATTGCTGTCTGCGCTGGGATGGGCCAGAAACGCGTGACACATGCGTTTTCATTCGCTCTTGCGCGGGGGCCGATTCATTCTGTAATTTCTGTTGGATATGGAGGCGCATTGCGGACCGGTATTGCAAGAGGGACGGTCCATTGGCCGGCAACCGTCATCGATAGCCGTAACGGAAAGCGCTATGCATGTCCGGATGGAATTGGAACGCTCATTACCGTGGATCGTGCTTTAAACGCTGAGGAAAAGCCTAAGATGGCCGAACAATGGCAAGCAGATCTTGTGGATATGGAAGCTGCCGAAGTCGCTGGTCTGGCGAGTGTGCACGATCTGCCTTTTCGCGCGTTGAAGGTCGTCAGTGACGAGGTGGACGATGTTCTACCGGACTTGAATCGATTCGTGGATGATCGCGGCCAGTTTCGCGAAGCAGCCTTTGCTGGCTATATCGCTGTGAGGCCCTGGCGAGCGGCGGCTGTCATTCGCATGGGCAGACACACTGCGCAGGCGTCTCAGGCGATGGCGAAAGAGTTGCGCAAAGTCATCAGGGGTACGGAATAAAATGGCTACAGTGAGCGCGCTGAAAAATTCAAATGCCGATGTACCGGCAACCATGCGGGCCGCGGTGTACCGCGGTATCAACGATGTCCGCGTTGAGAATGTGCCTGTCCCCGAGATTGGAGAGGGGGAAGTGCTGGTGCGGATTCGAGCTTGCGGAGTCTGCGGCACCGACCTGAAGAAGATTCATACCGGTTCGCATACCGCCCCGCGCATCTTCGGCCACGAAATGGCCGGCGAAATCGTTGCGGTTGGCGAAGGCGTCCAGAACTGGAAAGTTGGCGACCGGGTGATGGCATTTCACCACAGCCCGTGCGGACAGTGCTATTACTGCCGAAAGAAGACCTTTGCCCAATGCGAGAGCTATAAAAAGGTAGGCTGTACTGCCGGGTTTGAACCATCCGGTGGCGGTTTCGCGGAATACATTCGGGTGATGGCCTGGATTGTTCAGCGTGGGCTGGTTCGTATTCCCGAGAACGTGGCCTGGGAGCAAGCGGCGTGGATCGAACCCGTGAATACCTGTTTTAAGGCGATTCGTAATCTCCAGCTTGAGGCCGATGAAACGGTGCTGGTTATCGGCCAGGGCCCGATCGGAATTCTGCTTGGTTCGCTGGCGCATCGTACCGGCGCCACGGTGTTAACGTCCGATCTGTATCCGTCGCGCCATGCGGTGGCGGCACAATTCGGATTGGATCACCCGATCCATGCCGGGGAAGAAGATGTTCTGGAGGCCGTGAAAAGACAGACCGCGCGCCGCGGCGCTGACGTAACGATCGTTGCTGTGGGCGGGAACGCGTTGATCCGTTCTGCGATGGATGCTGTGCGGCCAGGAGGCCGCATATTGCTGTTTGCCGCTACTCAGCACGGCGAAGCGGTCATCGATCCTGCCGCGGTTTGCATGGATGAAAAGACATTGTTGGGCTCGTACAGTTCTTCCGTGGATATCCAGGAGGAAGCTGCGCAACTGGTGCTGGACGGCTACCATAATGGCTTTGACCTGACGCGGCTGATCTCGCATCGTTATCCTCTGGAGCGGGCGGCGGAGGCGATTGCGTTTGCTTCCGAGCCAAAGCCGGATTCCATGAAAATTATGATTCAACCCTAGGCCACTCGAACACGGATGCAGCATGAAGGCTGCGCTCTGCGAAAATACTTATATGGCTGAGATGAAAGCCGCCATTTTGTACGGCAAAGAAGATGTGCGAATCGAACGCCTGCCGGCGCCACGGGCCGGGACCGGAGAAATTGTCGTGCGCGTTCACGCGGCGCTGACCTGCGGGACCGACCTGAAAGTTTATCGGCGTGGATATCACGCCAAAATGTTGCAGCCTCCGATTCCGTTTGGACACGAAATGTCCGGCATAGTTTCTGAAGTTGGAACCGACGTCACTAAATTTCAGCTTGCAGATCGTGTTGTCGCGATCAACTCTGCGCCATGCGGAGAATGCTATTTCTGTAAGCGCGAACAAGAGAATCTCTGCGACGATCTGTTGTTCAATAACGGCGCGTATGCAGAATATATTCGCATTCCCAAGCGCATCGTGGAAAAAAATACATTGCACGTGCCCCCACACATTGCACTTGAACATGCTGCGATGACCGAACCGTTGGCGTGCGTCGTGCATGGCATGGATGAGACCGGAGTACGAGCGGGCGACCAGATGGTCGTGATCGGCGCAGGACCGATTGGATTGATGTTCATTCATCTGGCGGCTCTGATGAGCATCGATGTAATCGCTGTGGTGAAACGCGATGAGCAGATCGAACTGGCGCGATCCTTCGGCGCAAAACATATTGTGCAAACGGCTTCCGGAGTCGATATTGTCGCCGCGGTGCGAGCGTTAACGCCGGAAAGCCGCGGAGCCGATGTCGTCGTTGAGGCGGTTGCGCTGCCAGAGACCTGGCACTGGGCGGTCGATATGGTTCGTAAGGGCGGCGTGGTAAATTTCTTTGGCGGATGCGCATCGGGTACCAAAGTTGAATTTGATACAAACCGGCTGCATTACAACGACATCACACTGCGGGCGAGCTTTCATCATCGGCCCCGGGAGTGTCGACGCGCGTTTGAATGGATCGCCAGCGGGCGCTTTGACGCTGCAAGATTTTTGACCGGAAGCGCACCCCTGGATCAACTGGTTCCGGTTCTCAATCGGCTCTTGAATCGCACCAACGATATTAAGACCGCGATCCTGCCCGGCGGAGGCGTGCAATGAACTCGAGCGGGGTGGAAGAACTCGACGCCAGTACGGACGCATTGCTGAATGCCGGATGGCGCAAGCTCCCAAAGAGCTACAGAATGCCCGAGCATACGCCCAGCCTGACAGAGGCGCAGACATATTGCCGCCGGTTAGCGGAATCACACTATGAAAATTTCCACGTGGCCACATGGTTTCTGCCGAAACGTTTGCGGGCACACTTCCAGAGCATCTACGCCTACTGTCGCATCTCCGATGATCTTGGAGATGAAGTCGGGGACACGCAGCAGTCGCTGGCGCTGCTCGATTTCTGGAACCGCGAGCTGGACGCCTGTTATCGCGGAGAGGCCCGTCATCCGGTATTTGTAGCGCTGGCAGAATCCATTCGGGTGTGCAATATCCCTAAGCAGCCGTTTGCCGATCTGCTGGTCGCGTTTCGCCAGGACCAGACTGTTACGCGTTATCGAACGATGGAGGATGTGCTGGGCTATTGCAGGTATTCGGCGAACCCCGTCGGGCACCTGGTGCTGTATGCGTGCGGGTACCGGGAACCGGAACGGTTTACGCTCTCCGACTTTACCTGTACCGCGTTGCAGCTTGCGAACTTCTGGCAGGACGTTCGGGAGGATGACCGGCGCAATCGCCTCTATCTGCCTTTAGCCGATATGGAACGGTTTGGCGTCACCGAACCGCAGATTCATGAGCGTCGCTTCTCGCCGGAGTTCCGCGCTCTTATGCAGTACGAAGTTTCCTACGCGCAGGAGTTGTTCGCAAAAGGGATGCCGTTGCTGGGCCGCGTCGACCGGGAACTGGCAGTCGATCTCGCCCTGTTCAGCAGCGGAGGCCAGGAGATTCTGCGCGCCATCGTTCGACAGGACTACGACGTATTGCGGGCCAGGCCGGCAATCTCAAAACGTCGAAAGGCCGCATTGTTGTTGCGGGCGATGATGGGCAAGCTGACTGCGAGGTCGGCTGCGTGAATGCTTCTCTGCAACAGGCTTATGCTGCTTGCGAAATGATCGCTCGCCGCGAAGCCAAAAATTTCTATTATGCATTTCGCGTTTTGCCGAAGCAGAAACGCGCAGGCATCTGTGCCGTCTACGCATTCATGCGCCATGCAGACGATCTGGCCGACGACGACCGGCTGCCGAGTGAGGAGCGACTCCAACAGACGTACCATTGGCTGGAGGAATGGCACCGTGCAGCCGTAGGAGCGGCGACCGGCGATCCGATTTTCATCGCCCTGCGAGATACGCAGCAGCGCTTTAAAATCTCTACCGAGTTGCTGGACCAGCTGGTGCAGGGTACGTTGATGGATATTACGGAGCCGACCCAATTGGCGAGCTATCGGACATTCGATGATCTCTATCGATATTGTTACCTTGTAGCTTCTGTCGTCGGGTTGGTCTGCATCCGAATCTTCGGTTATACCGACCCCCGGGCGGAGAAGCTGGCGGAAGAGACGGGAATTGCGTTTCAACTGACGAACATTTTGCGTGACGTGCGCGAGGATGCAGAGCGGGGCAGGGTTTACCTATCGGTTGAAGATATTGACAGCCATAATGTGACCCTGGAACAACTGGCGTCTGTTCGAGAGAATCGGGAATTGACGCAGGGTGAACGGGCGCTGATGGAAATGCAGGTCGAACGCGCACGCCGTTACTATGCGGCGGCAGACGCATTGCTGCCGCTGATCGATGCGGATAGCCGGGCGGCATTATGGGTATTGGTGAGGATCTACCGGCGTTTGCTGGAGCGGATCGTGAAGGTAAACTACGAGGTGTTTTCCGAGCGGATCACTGTTCCGACGCTGGAAAAGATCGGCATTTTATTGTGCGGGCTATGGATGGCGTTCCGCTTTCGCATGGGAAGCAATTAAAAAGAAACGAATCCTAAAACGAAACGAGTTCGCCGAACAATAGCGTCGGCCATGAATCGCGCCGGAAAACGTTGACGACACCGCCACAATCCGGGACCGGCAATCCATCTCAACCTCGGATTTGCGACGTTGCAGTTGTCGGCGGGGGACTGGCCGGACTGTCGGCCGCGTGTGCACTAGCGGAATCCGGCTATCGCGTTCATCTTCTGGAACGGAGACCGTATGTCGGGGGGCGGGCTTCGTCGTACGAGCATCCCGGAACCGGCGAGATCGTCGACAATTGCCAGCATATTCTTTTGGGATGCTGCACAAACCTGATCAGCCTCTATCGGCAGCTAGGTGTTGAAGATCGCATTCGCTGGTTTGACAGCATTACATTTTTGGAGCCTGGCGGCCGGAAAAGTGTCATGCGTTCAGGCTTTCTTCCTGCTCCGCTTCAAAATTCCTTCTCATTTCTGACCTCGTCGGCACTGTCGCTCAAAGATAAAGTGGCGATCGCCCGAGGCATGACAATGTTTCTGGGCGGAATCCCTCCCGATGGAGAAGAGAGCTTTTCCCACTGGCTTCGTCGGCACGGCCAGACCCAGCGTGCCATCAATCGGTTCTGGAATCCGGTGCTGGTCAGCGCCCTCAATGAGGATTTGGATCGCGTCTCGGTCCGTTATGCCGGGATGGTTTTTCGACGAGCTTTTATGGAATCTTCTCAAGGTGGATGGATGGGGGTCCCGACAATTCCGCTGAGCGAGCTTTACAGTCATGCAATAGGATTCATTGAGTCCCACGCGGGCCAAGTTGGCTTACGCACCAGCGTGACCCAGGTTCTGTATAACAGTGACCATTCTCGCTGGCGGCTGGCGTTTGAAGGTGGAAGTGTCGAAGCTGATGCGGTGATCCTGGCGCTTCCGTTTGAGGGAATGCAAAAATTATTGCCCAATATCTCTCCGAAGCCCAATGGATACGAGGAGGAACTTTCGAGACGATTGGAACACTTCGAACATTCACCGATTACCGGCATTCACCTCTGGTTTGATCGTCCGGTGACAGGCCTGGAGCATGCGGTTTTGCTTGATACGACCATTCAATGGATGTACAACAAATCTCTTCTGCAGCCGGGCACCCGCAGCAATGGCCCGGAAAATTATTTGGAATTGGTAGTAAGTGCGTCGAAATCCCTGGTGGAGAAATCCCGCCAGGAAATTATCGATCTTGCATTGCGGGAGCTCGCGGAGTTTTTTCCGCCGGTGCGCGAAGCAAAATTGCTGAAGGCCGCCGTAATCAAAGAAGTGCGCGCAACATTTTCTGTTACACCTGGACTCGACCGATATCGCCCAGGTCCGCTCACAGGCTGGCCGCGACTATTCCTTGCCGGGGACTGGACGGATACAGGGTGGCCTTCGACGATGGAGGGAGCGGTCCGCAGCGGCTATCTGGCAGCGGAATCGCTGACCAGGGCGGCCGGTGAACCGAAATCGTTTCTCCATCCCGAGCTTCCGCCGCAAGGCCTGATGCGGTTCTTTCAATAAACGCATCAGAAGAAACGGTCTAGCGCGCCAGGAAAAATACTCCGGAACAGACAAAAACGGCTGCGAGCCAGCGGCGTCGGTCGACGTTCTCTTTCAGTATCCATTTCGCTGCAAACGCATTGGTCACAAAGGTCAACGCGGCGGCGGCCGGAGCGACCAGGCTGACGTCGGCCCAACTGAGTGCGAAAAGCAGCGAGAAGAAGCTGAACGTCATGCACAGCAGACCCAGAAGAAACCTTCCGTTCCCGATAACCGCCAGGATTGCGCCCGTCATTCCCGAATGTGCGCGAATTTCATCGAAGTCGCCGATCTGGCGCATGGCGGCGGCCATGAAGACATCTCCCGCAGTCGCCAGCACAACGATGACTCCGATCATTAGCCACACAGCATAGGTTTGGGCGTGATTCATGCTGAGCGCTCCTTGGCCGGTTGGGAGGCATCAGGGTATGTAGCGGAATCCGCGGCTTGTTCGATGGCAGAGACTTTTGCCGCGCTCTGGGTATAGGACGGTCCTCGGGTGACAAATCCGACACCCAGTGTGATCAATAGAATGCCTATCCATCGCGCTGGCGTGATGGTTTCATGCAACCAGAAACGTGACAGCAAGGCGATGATGACATATCCAAAAGAGGTCGCGGGAAGCACAAACGTCAAGTCCGCCCAGGAAAGCGCGGCAAGATAAGAGGCGAAGAATACGGTGAGCAGGGCGATTCCGGCCAACACCCAGGGAATCTTTAAAGCGACGAACAAGGTAGACAAGTGATGAATGGAGACAGGCCCGACCTCTCGCATTCCGGCGCTCAGAAATGTATCGCCAAACGCGGCGGTGACCATCACGGCTATCAGCACCATGTAGCGGCGAAACGTCATCGTGGATCGCGTGGCGGTGATGGCAAATACTCCTGATAATTCGCTCGGTCGGCAGATTCTCTGTCGCCCGGTCCTGGCGATTCAGGCTTGACAGTAGATCCCGCCGTTCGTAAAAAGCGCGGTCAGCAGACAAGATGCCGACCGCGCTTTCAGAAAGCGACAGACGATGTCTTAGACGCTTGCCTCTTGCGCTTCCGCGGCTGCGATGGCAGCTTTTTCCTGTTTGCTTTTCGCAACGACACGGTTCCGTTGGGCCCGGAGTTTCATAAACGATTTCGCTTCGACGTACAGGCGGCCCAGGTCGCGGTTCGCGATCGCCTTGCTGATCACACGCCATGCGGCCTTGGGGCGGAAATAATACTCGTCATAGAAGCGGTGGACCATTTCCAGCACATATTCCGTCGGAAGCCCTGGATATTCCACATGCGCCAACTGATGCCCTTCATCGTCGACCATGGCTCCGTCGTTGATGATGAAACCGTTGCTCTTCGCAAAGTCGTAAAATTCCGTGCCCGGATAGGCATGGGCGATCGAAACCTGGATGGTTTCAACATCGAGCGATTTGGCAAAATTGATCGTGTTGCGGATCGATTCTTTCGTTTCTCCGGGCAGCCCGAGGATGAAATCTCCATGTATCGTCAGGCCGAGATCATGGCAGTCACGGGTAAAGTCTCGGGCGCGTTCGACGGTTGCACCTTTCTTGATATTCTTCAAAATCTGCGGATCGCCGGATTCGTAACCCACGATCAACAAACGGCATCCAGCCTCGCGCATTGCCTTTAAGGTATCGCGGTCGGTGGTTACGCGCGATGTGCAGGACCACGTCAGCTTGAGCGGCTTTAACTTCTCGCAAAGTTCAATGGTGCGGGCCTTCTGAATGTTGAATGTGTCGTCGTCAAAAAAATATTCCTTAACGTGAGGGAACAGCACCTTGGCGTGGGCCATCTCCGCCGCCACGTCATCAGTGGAACGCTTGCGCCAGGCATGTCCGCTCAGGGTCTGCGGCCACAAGCAGAAGGTACACTGCGCCGGACATCCGCGCGTGGAATAAAGCGAAACGTATGGATGGAGCAGGAATGGAACGTTATACTTTGTCACGTCCATATCGCGCGCATAGATGTCGGTAACCCAGGGAAGGGCATCCAGGTTATCTACCTGCGGCCGGTCGGGATTGTGCACGATCTTGCCGTTCTGCTTGTAACTGATTCCGAGGATTTCTTCGCGGGGCTTGCCATTGGCAAACTCGACGGTGGAAAAATCGAATTCGCGCCGGCAGACAAAGTCGAGCACCGGACACTCATTCAATGCCTTGTCCGGGGAGGTCGTCACCGGCGGTCCGACAAATGCAATCCGGATGGACGGATTGACCGCCTTGATGGCTTCGGCAAGTTTCTGATCTCCCTGCCAACCCGGCGTACTGGTAAACAGGACCAGAAACTCGTACTGTTTGCAGATTTCAATCGTCTCGGCGGCGGTAACGTGGTGGGGCGGCGCGTCGAGCAGGCGCGAACCTTCCAGCATTCCTGCGGGGTAAGCCAGCCAAACCGGATACCAGTACGACTCAATTTCGCGTGTCGCGGGCCAGCGTGAGCTGGCGCCACCGTCGAAATTTTCAAAAGAGGGCGGATTAAGAAAGATGGTCTTCAGGGGCATTGGATTGACCTTAAGTTTATCACCTGGGATGGTGCATTTCGCCCGATTTGGGGGGACCCTCCAATTCAGTGACTTGCGGCCTGTGGGGTGGGCAAACCTGCAGGATTGCTTTGAACCTGGCCGCTCTCCTTGGCCCAGTCTTCCAGCTCGCCCACTGCGTTCAGCAGATTGAGCTTGACCCGGGTTACATTAAACTGGGCGTCGCGCATATCGACATAGCTGGTACGCTCATCCACGCGGCTTTGTTCTGCTTGCTGGGGAGTGACTGGCGCGCCGTTCGCCGCTGCCGCATTGCTGTTCATCTCGGTTACCGTAGCCGCCAACATGTCTTTTGCGAGCTGCTGTTGCAGCGTGGCAACCTGTGCCTGTGCCTCCAGTTCCCGCAGGCTATGCCATAAAGCCAGGTTGCTTTCATCGTTCTGAATTTTTGCAAGCTCTGCCTGCTGCCGCGCGCGATCAGCTTCGGTTCTAGATTCCATCGCCTTGTCATTGCGGAGTGGATCGAACAGCGGCCAGACAGCCTGTATGCCAATCCCATAGTTGTTATATTGAAAACTGTTTTTGTTGTAGTACTGGGTGTAATTGTTGATTTTCGAGAATAGTGCGTATTGGGAAAAGAGCTGTACGGTTGGACGATAATTCTGTCTCTTATCTCCCCATCCGGCGAACATTTTCGAGTCTGCGGTCGCATCGGCGGCCTGCACTGAAGGAGGCGTTGCCGCGCGTAAAAGCATCGAAAAATCAAGATTCGGCAGTTGCGGAATCGATGAGGCCGCCGGCTGAATCAGCGCAGGATCCAGCCCAGTCAAGCCAGACAAATGCTGCCGCAGTTCGTCCGCATGGTCTTCCATTTGAATGGCGCGCAGCGCAATCTGCGCGCGGGTCAGCCGCGCCCGCGTCATCTGCATATTGGTTTCAAGCCCGGCCTGCACGCGGTCCTGCATTACTACCAGCAGCTTGTCCGCGTCCACCTCTGCTTCATGGAGCGCCCCAACCTGGCTCAGAGTTTTGTCCAACTCAATGTATGTCAATGATGTATCGAGAATTACCTGCTGCCGTGTATTTTTCAGCGACAGCATAGCGGCCTTTGTCGCCGCCTTTGCCGATCGTATGTAGTCATGTTGGGAAAAGCTGAACAAAAGGGAAGTCGACGTTACGTTGAAGACTGTAGGAGTGCCGAGAGGAAAGCCGTAGGAATATCCCAACCCCGAACCAAGAGAAAAGTTCGGAATATAAACGTCGCGAGTTTCCTTCCAGCCCTGGCGCGCATTCTCCGCTTGTGCCTCCGCCACGCCGACGGACTTGCTGTTGCGCAGGGCCAGATCCACCACGGTATAGAGGGAGACATCCCCGGCATTGTTGGACGCCGAAGACGCGTTGTCATTCTGGATCAGGGGCATCGGGACATTTGCGATTGCTATCGTCCGCGATGGAGATTTCGGTGCCGGAGCATTCGGAAGCGCTGTTTTCGATACCTGGGCAATACTGCTCAGACCAAGGCCAAATCCCGCGAGGAAAATCAAGTAGCATCGCAACCCAGCGGACAATCGAAGATTGCCGGGGAACGTCAGCTTCCGACCTCGATATTGGGCAAGAGAAAACCTCATAGATTATTCGGCGCGGCGTACGGCAACACCGCTATGCAGAACCGAGCCGTCGGGCGCGGAAAGAGCCACAACCGCATTTTCAGAGATGCCCGAGAGGATCTGGACCTGCGTCAGGTTCAGATTGCCGATCTTCACGTTGACGCGCTGGAGATGCCCATCCACGACCTGCAAAATATAGTCTCCATCGCCATCGACATGCAGTGCCTCACGCGGAATGATCAACGCATCCGGGACATCAAGCAGCGTCACCGTCAACGTGACATTTGTGTTGGGCAACAGGGTTTCGTCGGAATCGTCGACGGAAATCAACGCTTCTCCAACATTGCGGGTGCCGTAGGTGACAATTGTGGTGGGCGTGCGAACGACATGCCCATGCCAGACTCGCCCCGGCATCGCTTCCCAGACAATTTTTACCGGTTTGCCGATGGCGAGTTTGCCGATCTCCGGCTCATCAAAATATGCGCGAATCTGGACCTGTTTCAAGTCTGCCATCTGCAGAAGCTTATCGCCCGCCTGCACAAAATCGCTGGTTCGCACCAGCACCGAATACACCGTGCCCGCAAAAGGGGCGTGCACAATTTCCTTTTTGAGCACATCGACCGCGGAGGAATAGGCGGCTTGTGCGTTCGCCACATTGGCTTCGGCATGCTCCAGATCGATGGGCGCAAAATTCTGCGTCTGCTGCTGTTCCAGTGTCTTCAGGCTGGCATTCTCGGCGGCGAGGTTGTTCCGGGCAGCTTCCAACTCACTGGGAGAGGCCGCGCCCTGCTGTTGAAGTTGTTGCAGGGCTGCCAACCTGGCCGCCGCCTGATCGCGGGCAGCCTGGGTTTTTCCAATATCTCCAGATAAAGTGATTTGCTGTGGACGTGTGCCGCCATGACGAAGAGCCTGCAATTCTGCCTGAGCACCGCGTTCCGCAGCCAGCGCCGCCGCTACATCGGAGCGGGCCGCGGAATCGTCCAGCGCGAGGAGAAGCTGGCCAAACGCCACCTTTTCGCCTTCGTGCACATACACGGCTTTTACCGTGCCTGGTTTCGGACTGTATGCCGCAAAATTGTGTATGGGTTCAACTTTGCCATTGGTGCTGAGGGTGCTTACCAGTTGGCCGCGAACCGCGGTGGCCATGCGGACTTGTACCACGCGCGACGTAGACATTCGCAACCAGATGGCTGCAACCAGAATGATAAGAGCGAGAATGACCCAGATACGGCGGGTATGCTTGCGGGGTTCTCGGGAAGACGGTTCGGCCATAGGATATCTGCGTATCTATCAGAAGTGACAGTATATAAGACGACTTCGCGCGCCCCGCGATTCAATCATTCGGGGTTATCTTGTGGGTTATATGCGCGGGCTGAAGTTTGATAAACATGCGGGGATGCCGGGCGTTGAATCAGCTCAATTCAATTCAATTCAGTCACCCAGCAATTGATTCCGCCGATTGATGTCGATTCTGTGTACTCAGAAACACTTCAGGCGGAGCTTTTCGTAGAATGGCGAGATGGCATCAAATTCCGCAAAAAAGACTCCGCGATATACGGACGATCACGCTCAATCTGGCTTAGACTTTCAATTTCCTGAAATTGAAACCTGGCCGAACCAATTTCCGGCTTACGAGATCGTCATCGATAGTCCGGAATTTACGTCCGTGTGCCCCAAGACCGGGTTGCCGGACTTTGGTGTAATTACACTTCGTTATATGCCGCGCAAACAGTGCCTGGAGCTCCGCTCCTACAAGGAATATCTCTTCAGCTATCGGCAACTGGGAATCTTTCAGGAAAACATCGTCAATCGGGTTCTGGAAGATGTCGTACAGGCCTGCGAACCGGTCTGGGCGATTGTGCGTGGAGATTTTCGGCCCCGCGGCGGCATTTCAACTACGGTGGAAGCGCGATGGCCGCGTCCCAGGGAGAAGAGCAAAGGGAAGTAGTCGCGCCGCCAATGTGGTTCGAGAGAAATTATCTTTTCCTGGCGATCGAAAATGTTGTAGCGTGACCCATGCCCTCTGCAGTGCACGCCTCAATTAGTTTCATTGAACTTGGAACCACCGTCATCGGTCTCGCGATCCTGGCCAGGATTGCCAGTCGATGGGGTTTCTCCGCTATTCCGTTATATTTGCTGGCCGGTCTTGCCTTTGGAAATGGCGGAATGGCGCCGCTCGATATCAGCACCAGTTTCATTCATGGGGGCGCGGAGATTGGCGTTCTCCTGCTCCTGTTTATGCTGGGGCTGGAATACACCGGCCACCAATTGACAGAAACTTTGCGCAGCGGTTTTTCCGCCGGCGTGATCGATTTCGTTTTGAACTTTGCGCCCGGACTCGTATTTGGGCTGGTTCTCGGATGGAAACCGATGCCGGCCGTACTCCTTGGAGGGGTTACCTATATCTCCTCCTCTGGCGTGATTGCCAAGGTGCTGGCCGAGCTGCGGCGATTAGATTTCCCGGAAACCCCGATCATTCTTTCTGTGCTGGTGCTGGAAGACCTGGCGATGGCGGTATATCTGCCGCTGGTTGCGGTGTTGATCGCAGGTGGAACCACGCAGCGGCTGATTTTGTCCGTCTGTATCGCCGTGGTGACGGTTTGCATCGTGTTATTCGCGGCGGTGCGATTCGGACCGACATTTAGCCGTTTTGTAGCACACGAATCCGAGGAGATCATTCTGCTGACCACCTTTGGCACCGTCCTTCTAGTGGCCGGTATCGCCGAGCAGCTGCAGGTATCCGCCGCCATTGGGGCCTTCCTGGTTGGCATCGCTGTTTCCGGCCCGTTGGCCGAACAATCGCACCGCCTTCTTGCTCCGCTGCGCGATCTATTTGCCGCGTTGTTCTTTTTCTTTTTTGGATTGCAGATCGATCCAAAATCACTGAAGTCTATGCTGGGATTGGCAGTTTTGCTGGGCCTGATTACCGCCGCGACAAAAGTGTTAACCGGATATTGGGCTGGCCAACGTGGCGGGATTGATCAACGCGGCCGGTTTCGCGCAGGGACGGTTTTGATCGCGCGAGGAGAATTTTCCATCGTCATCGCCGCACTCGGCGTGGGCCTGGAGCCAAAGCTGGGGCCGTTGTCTGCCGCGTACGTTCTCTTTCTCGCCGCCCTAGGTCCTATCTGTGCGCGCATTGCGAAATAACCGGCGGGCACATTTGAGAAGATTCAGGCGCTTATTTTTCGACGTTCCATCCACAGCAGAACGAAGCCGATGACAGGAATCAGGATGTCCATATAAAAGATGACCCCGGCATTTCCCGGATGTGCCCTGCGGCAGCGCCCAATAGAAACAGTGCCGGGCCTACAATTGCGCCGATGCGCAAGCCATGGGTGCCCCGAAATGCCAGGAATCCGACAACGGCAAAACCGAGGCTCGCGAACCCCACCTCTGCCTGAAAAGGACTGTTCTGCCAGCCGATGAACCGGGCTGCTATGGCGCCGAAAAATACATGCATTACGAAGTTGTAGAAAAAAGAAATACCAATCGGGAATAGAAGGAAAAACGCGAAGATTTCCTCCAGCGTTTGGCCAGAGGATTTTGGAGCGCGGCGGAAAGTGACCGACAGAAACGCCGCGATCAATCCGATGATTAAGAATGTCAGAGGGAAATTGCTGAGTGCGAAAATAGTCAATGTTTCCAATGCGTGCTCCCTCGCATTGGTTTACCACGATCGCAAATCGTTATTAAAGTTTTATCTGTTGTGTGCCTGATATGCTGGCAGCTCATGGAATTGAAGCGACTTGAAAAACCAGTGGGCCATTCTGCCGTCGCGGCATGGACGGCACTGGCTCTGCTCACCATCCTCAACCTGCTGAACTATACAGACCGTTATGTTCTGGCGGGCGTACAGCCGCTGGTGCAACGAGCCTTCAATGTAAACGACGAACGTGTTGGAGCGTTGACATTCGCTTTTTTCATCACCTACATGTTCGCCGCGCCGCTGACTGGCTGGCTTGGCGATCGCTTTCCCCGCAAGCCGCTCATTATTATTGGCGCCCTGGTGTGGAGCTTGCTCACGCTTTCTACCGCATTGGTGCATACTTTTGGCGAACTCTATTGGCGGCACGCGCTGGTCGGCATTGGCGAAGCGAGTTTCTGCATTTACGCCCCCGCCCTGTTATCGGATTACTGGCCGGCAGAACAGCGCAACAAAATTCTGACCATTTTCTACCTCTCATTGCCGGTCGGCGCAGCTCTTGGATACATCATCGGCGGCACGCTAGGGCAGGCGTATGGATGGCGCATGCCTTTTTATGTCTCTGCCGTGCCGGGGTTGCTGGTGGTTCTGCTGGTCTGGGTTTTCATGCGGGAACCGGCGCGAGGAGAGTCTGAGCCGCTGGCTATCAAACCGGATCGATCGACGCTCGCAGGCCTGGCGAAAAATCCCGCCTACTGGACAGCGACGCTGGGTATGGCCATGATGGTGTTTTCCCTGGGAGGAATTTCTGTCTGGATGCCGACATTTCTCTATCGGCATGGAAATTACTCGCTGGCCGGCGCAAGTCAGATTCTGGGCGCAATCACAGTCGTCGATGGTGTTGCCGGTACCTGGCTCGGGGGCTGGATTGCGCAGCGGTGGCTGCGTCGAAATAAAGCTGGTCTATATCTGCTTTCCGCGTGGAGCGTATTGCTGGCGGCTCCGTTCGCTTTGCTGACGTTCTACGGCCCTCGGCCGCTAATGGTCCCGTGCCTCGCGGTGGCGGAATTCATGCTTTTTCTGAATACCGGGCCATTGAACGCCGCTATCGTAAACGCCGTGGACGCTCCTATCCGCTCGACCGCAATTGCTATCGAGTTATTTGTGATTCATGCGTTGGGCGATGCGCCTTCACCGCGCATTATTGGGTGGGTCTCCGATCACTCCTCACTGCGGGCAGGGCTCGCGATTACCCTGATTACTCTGATCGCGTCGGCAATCCTGATCTTCGCCGGTGTGCCCTTTGCTCCGGAAATCGATTCCTCCGTGGTCTGATCCTGCCTTTTTAGTCGATAGAAAATCGATCTTTGGAGAACCGGCATACTAGATGAAGATGTTCGCATTGCAGTGGATTTCATATTACGGAAGCGGTCTCTTCGCAGGGCTGGCGTGGCTGGTTGCGACAGTATGGCTATGGCGCATCTTGCCAGCGCTGAAAATGCTTCCGGCCGTTCCAGACTTGTGCGATCCAAAGTACGACGCCGCCAATATGGAGAAATGGCCGTCGATCACGGTCATTGTTCCAGCAAAGGATGAGGCACGGGCCATCGAGAGCTGCTTGCGCAGCCTGATCGAGAGTGATTATCCAAATTTCCAGATCGTCGCCATCGATGATCGCTCTACGGATGAAACCGGCGCGTTGATGGACCGGATGGCTTCCGGCGCTTCCGATCGTCTGCGCGCATTGCATGTCCGGGAACTGCCGGAAGGATGGCTTGGCAAGTCGCACGCCATGGCATTGGCAGCCAATGACATTCAATCCGATTGGGTGCTGTTCACCGACGCGGACGTGATCTTCGCGCGGGACGTTTTGCGTCGTGCGGTTGTCTTTGCAACTTCGAGTGAAGCGGACCATTTTGTCTTATATCCGACGCTGATTCTGCACGGGTGGAAGGAACAGATGCTGATTGCTTTCTTCCAAAGTGTGTCGGTGCTGGCCGGACGTCCCTGGAAGATTCCAGACCCCAAAGCCAAGCGGGATTTTATCGGAGTTGGTGCGTTCAACATGATTCGTAGACCCGTATACGAAGCATTAGGAGGATATGCAGCCCTGCGCATGGAGGTGCTTGAAGACATGCGCCTGGGCTATCAGGTAAAGAGTGAAGGATACGCGCAGCGGGTCGCCTTCGGAAAAGATCTGATTCGCATCCGCTGGGCGGAGAGCGCACGCGGAATGCTCGAAAACCTCACCAAAAATCTCTTCGCGGCATTTCGTTTTCGCACCGTACTGGTACTCGGCGCCTGCATCGGAATGGCGCTGATGGCGTTGACCCCATTTGTAGCGCTCGCATTTTCCGGCGCGGACCGGTGGGCGGGCATGGTAACTCTGCTCTTGCTGCTGTTGCTGAATCTGCGTTATTGGAAACAGACAAACATTTCGCCGATCTATCTTCTATTGTTTCCCGTTGCAACTCTGTTGTTTTTGTGGACGCTGCTACGCTCAATGCTGCTGGCGTTAAAACGCGGCGGAGTTTTGTGGCGGGGTACGTTATATCCACTCGAAGAGCTGCGGCGGCATGCAGGGCTACTGCGATAAATTTCCGCAGCTTACTTTCCGCGATGCCGAAAATGAACGCCGTGCTGGCCCATCGTTCCATTCCGAGCGCGGAAGGCCTTTCCGCCATTTTCGGCGGAAAAGCTCTTCACCAGCTGCGGATTCGGATGAAATTTTTCCTTCCCACCGTGAAGCTGCTCGCGGGAAATCAGAACCATCGTCGCGTGATCCTGGACCGTGTGGATTGTTCCGCGTATCTGAATTGTTTGGCCGGCAAGCTGGTGAAGGTCTCCTACCGATTTTTCATCGCGGCTCAGGCTGATGATAAAGAAATGGCAGTCGGCATCCGAAGTCTCGGGACTGCATACATCCAGGAAGTGAACTCCCTCTTCGGCGTCGACAACGCGGTAGACGTGCGCGGCCACGCAGACATTTTTATTGATGTGTTGGAGCGCTTCGCCAGGTGAGATACACTCCTGCTGTTTCGCGGCAACAGCAGACAGTAGCATTCCGACAAAAAAGATTCCGAAGCAGAAGAGGTTACGCATGGGAGAGGCACCACGAAAACGAATCCGATGAATCGATTATCCCCCGGCAAGAAGATCGAGAACCAGATGGATTTTGGTGCTCCTTTCGGTCGAGGACCATCTGGGTTGCCGTCTTCAACCAGTGCGAAAATGCTGCGTCATTTGAGTACGGCTGAGCCTATTTCGCAGTGGTGGTGTCAGTCTGAGGATCTTCTGAGTCCGGATGTTTTGTCTGCGGCCGCATTAAAGGGAAAAGAATCACGTCCCGAATCGACCGCGAACCGGTCAGAACCATCGTCAGTCGATCAATGCCGATCCCTTCTCCCCCCGTGGGTGGCAATCCGAAACTGAGCGCGCGAACATAGTCCTCATCCATCGCGTGGGCTTCTACATCGCCCCGTTCTCGTTCGGTCAACTGCTGCTCAAAACGGGCGCGCTGCTCGGCTGGATCGTTCAATTCGCTGAAGGCATTGCCGAGCTCAAAGCCGCCAATGTAGAACTCGAAGCGTTCCACCCAATCCGGCTCGTCTGGCTTCTGTTTGGAAAGAGGAGAGACGGCGAGAGGGAAGTCATAGATGATTGTCGGCTGGATGAGATGATCTTCAACCACAGTTTCAAAAATTGCTGCGATATTGCCGCCTGTTGGAGCTTTGCTGTCGAATTCGACGCGAATTTGTGCGTTTCGTAGCCGATCAGCGAGCGCGATGACTTGATCTGCGTCGGTGAAATCTTCGATTGAGGGCTTCGATCCGGCAGCCTCCGGCCAGAAGTGAATGATCGCTTCCCGCATGGAAAAGCGCTGCCACTTTGCCAGATCGATGTCCACGTCGTTGAAGACAGTCTTTGTCGTTCCATTCACTTCCATCGCCACATACGCAATCAGTTCTTCGGTCAGCGCCATCAGATCGTGATAGTTTGCATATGCCTGATAGAACTCGAGCATCGTAAATTCCGGATTGTGCTGCGTCGAGACACCTTCATTGCGGAAATTGCGATTGATCTCATACACACGATCCAGGCCGCCGACCACCAGCCGCTTCAGATAGAGCTCCGGCGCGATGCGCAGATACAGGTCGATGTCGAGCGCATTATGGTGTGTGGTGAATGGCCGCGCCGCCGCTCCGCCGGCAATGGGTTGCATCATCGGCGTTTCCACTTCGAGATAACCGCGTTCGTCGAAAAACTTGCGCAGCGCCCGCAATACCGCTGCTCGTTTCACGAAGACCTGGCGCACGTCGGGATTCATGAACAGATCGACATAGCGCTGGCGATACCGCAGTTCGACGTCGGCCAGCCCATGATATTTTTCCGGCAGCGGCAGCATGGCTTTGGACAGAAAGGTCACGGTATCGACATGGATCGTCAATTCTCCGGTGCGAGTGCGAAAAAGATAACCGGTCACGCCGATGTGATCGCCCATATCGAGCAGCTTGTAGAGTTGAAATCCCTGTTCGCCCACGACATCCATGCGGACATAAATCTGCAGCCGCTCGCCGTTCTGCTGCAGCACGGCGAAGCCAGCCTTGCCTTGGGCGCGAATCGCCATGATGCGTCCGGCGACGGAGACCGTGACCCGGTTCTGCTCCAGTGCTTCGCTGTCGGAGTTGTCGTGCGCTGCATGGATTGCCGCGATGGAGGTTGTTGCTGCGAAGCTGTTGGGATATGTGGACTGTCCCAGCGACGCGATCTGGGCGAGTTTATCTCGGCGAAGATCGAAAACGCTTCGTTCAAATTCTGATTCGTACACGTGGTGTCCCTGTGCGAAAAATATTGGCTTAATTCATTGTCAGTATAGAGGCTATCCCATGGTTCGAAGCACTTCGATCGATAGAGAAATGACACAGGCTCGCATATAGTTAGTCATAACTGCGGGAGTTTCGCATCTTCATTGTGTTTACCGTATTGGTAGAGAGAGCGTTCCATTGGAGCTAAATCAAACGCGAATTGGAGAAGCGCGGGCGACATCTGGAGAAGTTGGCCTACGTTTTTCCGCCGTCATTGTGAATTACAACGGCGGCGATATGTTGGCCAACTGCATCCATTCGGCGCTCCAGGAAGGGATGCATCCGGAACAGATTATTGTCATTGATAACGGCAGCAAAGATAACTCGCCGGCGGGGATTGAAACCCGAAGCCCAGGGGTCCAAATCATCCGCAACCGCTGCAATGCCGGATTTGCACGTGCCGTCAACCAAGGCCTTCGTCGGGCTTCCGGCGAATTTATTCTGTTGCTGAATAATGATGCTCAGTTGCAACCGGGCGCGTTGCGGGCTTTTGCCGAAGCATTCGATAAAATTTCCAGGCTGGCCATTGCCGGGGGACAGCTCCGTTATCCTGACGGGCGCCTGCAAAACGCCTTTGCGCCCTTTCCTACGCTAGCTTCGGAGCTGCTGCCGAATACCTGGCTGCAATACTTCGCTCCGAGTCGTTTTCAGCGAAAGTCGGACGCGACCGACCCATTTGCGGTGGAGAGCGTCATCGGAGCCTGCCTGGCCGTGCGCGGGTCAACTCTGCCGGCTTTGGGCCTTCTGGATGAGGATTATTTTTTCTTTTGGGAAGAGACAGAGTGGTGCCTACGCGCTCGGCGCCTTGGATTTCAGGTCTATCATCTGCCGGCGGCTCGAGTTGTTCATTTGCAGGGGAATACCGCGAATCGCTTTCACGCAGGCGCGCGTGTCGAATTTCAACGATCCAAACTTATCTTCTTCAAAAAAAATCGCGGGTTGACGGCCTTTTATGGGGTGTCTGTTCTGCTCATATTAGGAACACTGATCAACGCGCTCGGAAATTCCGCACTTTGCATTGCGATCCTTTTTGCGATGAGAAGCGTACGCAGGAAGGCCAGAATCTATTGGTATCTGATGACATGGCATCTGCTGGGCCGTCCGGCCGGATGGGGATTGCCTGACAAATGCGAAAAAAGTTCAGCCCAACCGGTGCAGGAAACAGATGTGCGGGCATGAGGACTTGTCAGATCGAAACTACTTCATCGAATCGCGCAGATGCACCAGGCTTTGGTCGGTCTGAATGAGGCGAATCAGGCCGCGTCGAGGATACTCGATCTCTAGAGTCGCATAAATCGTGAGTGTCACTGCCAGAGCAAAGCCCACGATGTACAGCCCGTTCCGTTCTATCCCCGACATGCTGCAGCCAGCCATAAATGCGCACCAGAGGCTGAGAACAAACAGCAGTAGATACACGATGGCGGGCGGGTGCATATTGAAAACATTCTGCCGGATGGCCGTAATGTCGAACATGCTGTTGAGCGCGGGCAGTAACAGTTTTGTAGCATCTGGATTGGCTCCTGGAGCGGAGCAATCCTGGACCGCTTGCTGCCAGATCACATCCTGCAGCCGTAAACTTTCCGCAGAGATTTCCGGTGCAACCGTGTCGTAAAGGTGGAGTCGAGAAGTTGCATACTCTCGAAAAAGCTGCCGCATCCCGGGCTGGGAATTTGTCGGCAACAAATCGAGGCGACGATACGCTGTACCGATGTTGTTGGTCTCTTCGACAATGAGATTACGATGTGCGTCGTACCTAGTCATTGCACCGGAGAACGTAAACGCTAAAAGCAGCCCGAAAAGGGCGAATACAGTACCTTCAATCGCGGCATTGCCAGCCTCAACCTTTCGGCGTATACGGACGCGGCGTCCGAGTTCCAGCAGAAGAACCATGGCCGGAAACAGAAAGAGGGCGAAAATAGGAGAAAAAACCATAGCTCAGAATGACGATACCAAACCTTAAATAATCGAGCTTTGCTGGTCGTAAATTAGGAGTTCTTCTGGAGTATTGAATTCAATCTAGAGCACCGGTGCCCATTGACTATTCGTTCAAAATGGTAGAGAGTTTCCTTTCCCCAGGACGAAAATGCACAATCCTTATATAAAGGCCGCAAAGATGCCCTAACATTGATTATTGACTCTAGACGCAAAACTATTTGACCTGACAAGGATGGCCGTATGGCAGAGTTTGAACCTGAAAACGGGGTCGTAACAACCCGACGTGATTTTATGCAGGGAAGCATTGCGGTAGCTGGATCTGCGCTCGCATCTTCAATGCCGGTCAGCGCTGCCGCGCAGCCCAAGGAAAAGCGACCAAACCTGCTCTTCATCTACACCGAAGGGCAGCGAGCAGATGCCCAGGGCATCGCCGGAAATCCGTTGCTGAAAACTCCGAATCAGGACCGGATCGCCCAGGAAGGAGTGCGTTTCAACAATTCCTTCTGCACGAATGCGCTCTGTGCGCCCGCGCGCGCCACCGCGTTGACCGGCCTTTATTCGAAGACAACCGGCGCTCGCAGCAATCCAAATAACCATCCCAACCAACCGTTGCCTGCCGACATTCCAATCTTCACCGACCTGCTGCACAAGGCCGGATACGAGGTGGCGATCGTCGGCAAAGTGCACGTGCAAAACGGCGTCCGCGAACGTTACTGGGATTATTACTTCGGCTTCAATGCGGCGGTAACGAACTATTATTTCCCAACTTTTCGCGAAGGCCGTAAGGGTGTCATCGGGAAACCCGTGACTTACAAAAATAAATATGCGGACGATCTGGTAACAGATAAAGCATTGGCGTGGCTAAATGAGAAACACGAAAAGCCTGTATGTCTGTTGGTCTGGTATCAGACGCCGCACGCACCGTTCTACCGTCCCCGCAGGCTACTGGATCTCTACAACGGCGTTCCCATTCCGAAGCCGGAAACATTCGATGACGACCTGAAAGGCTATCCCGGCAAACCTCGCGCCGTTGCCAACGCACATAACAAGATCGGGACGCAGAGTGATTTGGATGACGACGCGCGCAGTCTGGAAGAGTTGGTGAAGGACTACTACGCAGGTCTGGTCGCCGTGGATGAAAATATAGGCAGGCTTTTTGAGCATTTGGAAAAATCCGGCCAAATGGACGAGACAGCAGTCTTCTTCAGCTCCGATCACGGCTATTTTCTGGGCGAATGGCGGATGTTTGACAAGCGATTGATGCATGAGCCTTCCATTCGAGTTCCGATGTCGATTCGCTATCCGAAAAAAATCAAAGCTGGCACGGTGCGCGAGGAAATGGTCTTGAATACTGATATTGCACCCACGCTGCTTGATCTGGCAGGCGTGCCTGTTCCGGACCACATGCAGGGGAAAAGCCTCATACCGCTGGCCCAGGGGCACGGTCAGCCGGAATGGCGGAAGGAATGGCTGTACGAATACTTTGAGTATCCTGGCTGGGAGAATGTCAGGCCGAATCGAGGCGTACGGACCGATCGATATAAACTGATCCACTACTACCTGGAGCCGCAGGAATTCGAACTGTACGACCTGGTCGATGACCCCGGAGAGCGGAATAATCTCTACGGCAATTCCCAGCACGCGGCCTTGCAGAAAGATCTGATCGACCGCATGCAGCGCCTTCGCAAGGAAATTCCAGGAAAAGACAGCCTGGAACAAAATTGAGGGCGTTCCGGCGGAAATTCCGTTGTGTGCCGGTACTTGAATACTCACCCGCGCCACGAAAGATGCCATGTCGCCACGAACCAATCCGCAGCCCGATTCCAGCAGCGATCGCAAAGTCGTTCTGCGGGGACTGGTGCGCGCAGAGTCGATGGTGCAGATCGCTCTGGCCTTGCCGCTTTCTACCATCATCGGCTGGGCAATTGGAGACTTCCTCGACCACAAGTTGCATCACTCCTGGATTGCCATTGTGGGTTTGCTGCTCGGCGTAGTTGCCGGCTTCGTTCAGATCATCCGCTTGGTCAACCATGCCAACCGGAGCGATGAAAGCTGATATACATGGCAAGATGGTCCACGGATGCTCCTGACCCAGTTCACTGAAGAGGATATTCGCCACACGCTGAGACGCTCGTTGAAGCTGGCATGCGCCATCGCGCTGGTCGCGACACCCATTCTGTGGGTGTGGCAAGGCTGGCAAACCTGGCTGATGTTCCTGATCGGCGCCGTCATCTCCGCCACAGGAATTTTTGAATGGATGCAACTGCTCTCCGCGATGATGTCGCGCATGGAAGAGGGGCGCACGCCGAGCCCCATGGGCCGGGTGCTGGCGATGTTCTTTCTGCGCTTGGCAGTTGCCGGGCTGCTCTTGTATGCTGGCATTAATAGCTTGCATGGTTCGATTTACGCCCTGCTGGCGGGGTTGGCCGTATCTTTGTTCGCCTTGTCAGTGGAATCCATCCGTTTGATGGCGCGTGTGTGACCGGCACAGCCGATCTTCGTTTCTGAAAACACCAATTTACAAAGAATCTGGAAGAAAGTACGGGCAATGCCGCTTCAACATTTCCTTGCGCACTATTTAAACTTGTTGCTGGGTCGCCCGGCCACCTGGCTCATGGATCTTGTCGGCCATCCGCCGCTCAATCCAGCCAAGCCGATCAGCGGCGTCTTTACCATGGAAATCGTGGCGTTTTTAATCCTGCTGCTCTTTTTCATAATCGTGCGGTCTACCTTGCAGGTGGAAAAGCCCGGCGTCGCTCAGCAACTGGCTGAGATGGCCGAAGAGTTCGTTACCAGCCAGACCGAGCCGATCATCGGCGAGAAGTATTCCATCTATCTCGCATTCCTAACTGCGCTGATATTGTTTGTGGTAGTCAACAACCTTCTCGGTCTGATACCGGACGTCGAAACGCCGACATCAAGTCCCATCGTTCCCCTCGGACTCGCCCTGATAACGTTTCTCTACTATCACCTGCAAGGACTGCGTTGGAACAAGGGTGGATACGTCAAACAATTTCTGGGGCCGCTGTGGTGGATTGCCCCTCTGATGCTGCCGATCGAACTGATCTCGCATCTGGCGCGCATCCTGTCGCTCACTATTCGTTTGTTTGCGAACATGTTCGCCAGCGATCTGCTGATCCTGATCTTCTTTTCGCTCTTTCCGCTGATTCTGCCGCTGCCATTCATCGGACTTCATCTGGCGGTTTCGCTGATTCAGGCCTACGTATTCATGTTGCTGGCGTCGATCTACATCGGACAGGCAGTCGCGCACGAGCACTAGAAAAGAATTCGGCCGAAGACTTTTCGTTTGTTTTCCAAGTTTTGCTGGAGTTCGCTTCCGCTCCGGCAGCACCACCCCGATATAGCGTGAGGGCGCCAGCACGGTGAGCGTCAACCACCCACTGACGGGGAATCCTAAGGAAGCTGTTTGGAGAAAAAATATGCGTACGATGCAAAAAGCTTTTATGACGCTCTCGGTTTTGTGCATGGCCGTTCCGGCTTTCGCGCAATCCGCCGGGTCCTCGGACTCCCATGCCAGCATGGTGGCGATTGCCGCCGGTATTTCGATGGCCATTGCCTCCGGTCTTTGCGGTCTTGGACAGGGCCGCGCCGTTGCTTCCTCCTGCGAAGCGATGGCCCGAAACCCAGGCGCACGCCCGGGAATCTTCCTGTTCCTCGTGCTGGGCCTTGCGTTTATTGAGTCGCTGGCGCTGTTCACGTTTGCAATTATTCTGTTCAAAGTAAAGTAAGAGAAATTTTCGTAATGCAAAATGGCCTCCATTGTGGAGGCCGTTTTGTTTGCTAAGAAGCGGTTTCTCCATTGCGCTTTCATTGCTTCAATGACACGATTCCTCTATTGGAGATAAAAGCCGTGCAGAGGAATTTCGGTCGACCATTCGTTCTAACACTCCTGACTGTTGTGGCAATGTTTTCCGGCACGACTTTTTCTGAGACAGCAGCCGTTTCCTCTCAGAACTTCCGATGGGAAGCGCGGTGGATCGCGGCGCCGCACACTTCAGGCTCCTCGTCTTTGCCTATTTTTCGACACGCTTTTGTTGTCCCGAAGAAAATCGCTACCGCCACGTTGCATATCTCGGGACTGGGCCAATTTGAAGCGCACATCAATGGCCAGAATGTAACCGATACGGTTTTGAACCCTGCATGGAGCGACTATCGCATGCGGATTTATTACGACACCTATGACGTGACTGCGCTGCTGAAACCGGGAGAGAACGTCATCGGCGTGATGTTGGGCAATGGCATGTACAATGTGGTGGCCGCGAAGGGCCGCTATTCCAAATTTTACGGATCTTTTGGACAGCCGAAATTGATTCTGCAATTGCAGATGCATTTCGACGACGGCAGCGAGCAGACGATTGCCAGCGATGTAACCTGGAAGACCGCTTCTGGCCCCATCACGTACACATCGATCTATGGTGGCGAAGATTACGATGCGCGGCTGGAGCAGTCAGGATGGGATCGACCTGGGTTCAACAGTAAGGATTGGTCTCCGGTTGTTGTGGTCGATGGGCCAGGCGGCAAACTCGTGCCGGAGGGCATACCGCCGATCAAGCTTTTTGACCGCTATCAACCAGTCCAAATCACGCATCCCCAACCGGGCATCTCCATTTACGATCTGGGTCAAAACTTTGCCGGCTGGCCGGAGATTACCGTGACCGGGCAGCGCGGAGATACCGTGAAACTGGTTGCCGGAGAACTGTTGGACGCGAATGGTTTTGTGACACAACTCAGCGCCAACGCGACACCTCAATTCCAGAATTCGTTTACATATGTGTTGAAGGGAGGCGGATCGGAACACTGGCATCCGCGCTTCAGCTATTACGGCTTCCGCTATGTGCAGGTGCAGGAGACTGGCTCCCCAGCCCTCGTGATCGACCATCTCGACGGCAGGTTCCTGCATGACGCGGTGCAGGTGGATGGTCATTTTAGTTCTTCGGACGAACTGTTGAACCGCATCCACACGTTAATTAACCGGGCCATGCTCAGCAATATGGTCAGCATTCTGACAGATTGCCCGCAGCGCGAGAAACTGGGCTGGCTGGAGCAGAGCCATCTGGCCGCCGCGTCGCTGATGTACAACTACGATCTTTCCGCGCTGTACCCAAAGATTGCCGACGACATGGAGGATGCACAGCTTTCAAACGGCATGGTGCCGGATATTGCGCCGGAGTACATCGTTTTCGTCAATGGCTTTCGCGATTCGCCAGAATGGGGGTCGGCCGTGATACTGAGCCCCTGGTCGGCTTACCAATTTTACGGCGACCGCAGCCTGCTGGCAGCGCATTACGATTCGATGCGGCGTTATGCCGGTTATTTACGCTCGCAAACCAATGGTCATCTGCTGGCGTATGGCCTTGGAGACTGGTTCGATATCGGGCCGGGACCTCTCGGCGAATCGCAGCTGACCAGCAAAGGCATCACATCGAGCGCAATTTATTATCAGGATTTGACCGTGCTGTCGCGCATTGCGGCGCTCCTTGGCCGCTCGGACGATGTAGCTGCCTATGCGAGCGAGGCCGAGCAGGTGAAGACAGCCTTTAACGCGCAATTTTTTCACGCTGCGACCAACGAATATGACACCGGCAGCCAGACAGCGAATGCCATGCCGCTGGTGGTCGGCCTTGTGCCCGAGGATCGGCGCGATGCGGTGTTGGCAAACCTGGTGTCGGATATACGCAGGCACGATAATCATGTGACGGCCGGAGACGTTGGGTTCCATTATGTGGTGCGGGCGTTGACGGACAACGGCCGTTCCGACGTGCTCTTTGACATGCTCTCGCGCACGGACAACCCCAGCTACGGAAATCAACTCGCGCACGGCGCGACCACACTCACTGAGGCGTGGAATTCCGATCCAAAAGCATCGCAGAACCATTTCATGCTGGGCCATGCAGAAGAGTGGTTCTATCGCGGGCTGGCAGGCATCGACTTCGATATGAGCCGCGACGCGGAGTCCCGCATCCTGATCCGCCCAGCTATCGTTGGCAACGTGCAGGACGTAACCGCAACGTACCAGTCCAGGCTAGGGGAAATCAAGAGCGGCTGGTCCCGGAGTGGCGACCGTTTGACCATGAATGTGACGATTCCTAGCGGCGCCATGGCAACCGTCTTTTTTCCGGCGGCCTATACGTCCATTATCGTGAATGGCCACGCTCTGAGCTTCGGGAAATCGATCCGCGATATTCACCTGGAAGGCGACAAACCAAGCTGTATTGTCGAGGCGGGAACGTATCGCTTTCAGATGGAACGATAAGCGTCGGATGTACTACTCAAAAGCGAGCCATGACGGATTGCGCTGTGAAGGTCGCTGCTCCGGCCCGGGCCAACCGCAGCGTTCCGCCAGGGAAGATACCCAGAGCGAACACGGCGAAGACTAGAATTGCCATCCCCAGCACAAAGGCGGGCCGAGCGTGGATAACGTCCGGTTCCTGACCAGCCTCCGCAGGGGCCATATACATCTGCCCCAGCACGCGCAGATAATAGACCGCCGCGACTCCGCTGTTCAGCAACCCGATGATCGCCAGCCAGGCGTAGCCGGAATTCAGCGCCGCGGTAAACACATAGAACTTCCCAAAAAAACCGGCCGTAAACGGAATGCCAATCAGAGATATCAGAAACACAGCAAACGCTGCGCAGGCCACGGGATGTCGCCTGGCAACACCCGCATAATCGCTGAGATTGGTGCGAGCTTCATTGAAGCCGGAAAGATAGCTGATGACCGCAAATGCGCCGACATTCATCGCCGCATAGGCTGCAGTGTAAAAACTGGCGGCGGCGATCCCCAGCGGCGCAAGCGCGGTAAAAGCGACTAACAGATATCCGGCATGCGCGATTGAGGAATAGGCCAGCAGCCGCTTCACATTCCGCTGCGTCAGCGCGCCTACGTTGCCGATGGTCATCGACAGCACGGCGAGAATCCAGACCAACGGCACCCAGATGTGCGTTACGCTTCCGTAAGCGCCATAGCAAATGCGCAGCAGCACGGCGAAGGCGGCTGCCTTGGGCGCGGTAGACATGAAACCCACGACCGGCGCGGGCGCACCCTGGTAAACGTCGGGTGTCCAAACATGAAAGGGAGCCAGCGAGACCTTGAAGCCAAGGCCAATCAGCATCATGCCAAAGGCGATCGTCAAAAGCAGCGGAGAAGCGCCGCCACTCACGCCTTTTGCGATCTCATAGATGTTGGTCGAGCCGGTCGCTCCATAGCAGAGCGCGATGCCGTATAGAAAGAATGCCGTCGCGAATGAGCCGAGCAGGAAATATTTGATCGATGCCTCGGGACTGGTGGCGCTGCGCTTGCGAAATCCGGCCAGGATATAGGTAGAGATGGACGAAATCTCCAGGCTGATGAAGACCATCAGCAGTTCGACCGAACATGTCATCAGCATCATGCCCACGGAGCCAAACAGAATCAGCGCATAATATTCGCCGACATAGCTGGATTGCCCCTCAAAGTAGTCGAGAGAAATCAGCAATGTAACCAGCACAATGCCGCCGATGACAAGATGAAAAAAGGCGCTGTATGCATCCGATTGGACCGTTCCAAAGAACGCTGTACCAGCGTGCAGCGATAGTTGATAAACACTGGCTGCCAGCGCCCCGAGTGTGCCAAAGATCGCCAGCCATCCCAGTCCTTTGCGGCTGGTGGTCGGCTTCAACAGCGGCTCCGCCAGCATGACCAGGACGCCGGTCCCGGTGAGCACAATCTCAGGCAGGATGCGCAGTGCGGGAGAAATGTCAGTCATCGCGTAGATGCCGCCTCGGAAGAAGATACGATGTGTGCGTGCGTGCCGCTGGAAACCATGCTGGAAACAACGCCCACATTGATTGCGCGCATCCAGAAGACCGATGCCACCCCCATTACGATCATCAGCGCGATCGTCGGCCAGATGGCGGCCCGTTCGCGCCAGTTCACATCCGGCGGCGTCAAGGCGGCCACACCGGCGGCCTGCGCGCCATAAAATACCCGCTGCACCATCCACAGCATGTACGCCACGGAAAGAATAACGCCCACTGTTGCCGCCGCGGTCCAGCTCGCGTACGTTTGAAAACTGCCGCTCAGGATAAGAAATTCTCCAACGAAATTCCCCAGCGATGGCAGACCGATCAGCGCCAGCGTAGTGATGACAAACAAAGTCGCCAATTGTGGCATCTTTGCGGCGACTCCACCCAGCCGGCCCATGTCGAACGTGCCGTAGCGTTCGTAAAGAATTGCCAACAGCATAAAGAATGCACTCGCCGAAATGCTCTCATTCAATATCTGGTACGTCGCGCCCGCCATGCCGGAAAGGGTGAATGAATAAATGCCCAGCACCACGAAGCTGACGGCGCTCAAGGTCGCGTACGCGGCGAGATATTTCAGATCGGTTTGCACCAGCGCCAGCAGCGCGCCATACAAGATGCCGATTACGGCCAGCGCGACCATCAACGGCGCGATGTGCGCGGCCTCGACCGGGAACAACCCGATGTGCCAGCGAAGCAGGGAATAAAGGCCTAGCTTTCCCGCCAGAATCATCATCACCGCGGTGGGCGCTTCGCTAAGTCCGTCGCGCAGCCATCCATGCAGCGGAAATATAGGGACCTTCACCGCAAATGCCAGCAGAAATGCGAGCGATGCGAACCACAGACCCGTTGCATGCGCACCGGTGTTCCAACCGTGAAGCTGATGCTGTAACGCGACGAAATCGAAGGTTCCGGTCTGGCTGTAAAGCCATATCATCCCAACCAGCAACAGGGCGGAGGAGATGAATGCATAGAGAAAAAATTTGATCGCGGCTCGGCGGCTGCCGGAGGTGCGACCATACATCCCGATCATTAACGCCAAAGGGACAATCGATAGCTCCCAGAAGGCGTAATAGAGGATTAGGTCGAGTGCGATAAACACGCCGTACATCGCCGTCTGCTGCAGCAGCAGCAACGCGTAAAATTCGCGTTTCCGGTCCTGAATCGAGCGCCACGAAATAAGCACACCGAGCGGCGCAAGAAACGACACCAGCACCACGAGCCACATGGACAGCCCGTCGACGCCGACATGATAGCGGATCGCGGGATTGCTGATCCAGGGAACGTTCAACTCAAACTGAAAGCCTGCCGCATAGTTGAAATGCGCGGGTAGATGCAGCGCCAGCACGAAAAGAAACAGAGTCAGCAGCAGGGAAAACACCTGCGGCGCACGCCCGCGCCCAGGCAAGAGTAGCACTACCACCGCGCCGGCGACGGGCAGGAAGGTGAGCCAGGTTAGGATGCTTGCGTTCAACTTGAAAATCCTTCCTCTTTAAAACAGGTGCGAGAAATAGATGACTACCAGCAGTACCGCCGCCGCCCCCGCAGCCAGCCATCCGGCATAAGAGCGGATATTTCCTGACTGCATGCGACGGACCCAGCCGCTTGCGCCGCGTCCGATCCGGGTCCATGCGTTGTTGGTGCCATCAATCACTCCGGACTCAATACCGCGTGCGAGAAAACTCCTGGAAAATGCAAGCAGCGGCGCGACCACGATTGCGCCATAGATTTCATCCACCCAATACTTGTTCCAGACAAGCCGGTACAAAGGCTGCGTGCCATTACCGACGCGGCTCGCGGCATTCCGATTCTGGCGATACATGCGGTCGGCAAGGAGCCATCCCAGCACCGCAACCGCCAACGATATGCCGGACAGAGTCCGCTCCAGAGTAAAGTCCGCCGGAATGGTAGTTGTCGCTCTGCCGCCGCCGAAAACAGGCCTAAGGAAATGTCCGAACCAATCGTTGCCGCCAAGCGCGGCAGGCCAGCCAATCCATCCGCCAATGAGCGACAACACGCCGAGAATCACCAACGGCAGCAGAATGATCCACGTGCTCTCGTGGACACCGTGTGCGCCGTGCCCGGGCTGATGCGCAGCAGCATCTTTCTGGTATCGCGGTTCTCCGAAAAACGTCAGATACCACAGTCGGAACATGTAAAACGAGGTCAGGCCAACCGTTACCAGGCCGACGAACCACAGTGCTTTGCCGCCATGCGGGAAGATAAATGTCGCGGCCAAAATTGCATCTTTGCTGAAGAAACCTGCGAAGGGAAAAAATCCGCTGATGGCGAAGACCGCAGCCGTCAGCGTCCAGAAGGTAACCGGCAGTTTCTTTCGCAGGCCGCCCATTTCGCGCATGTCCTGCGCCCCGCCGATGGCATGGATCACGCTTCCGGCTGCAAGAAACAACAACGCCTTGAAAAATGCGTGCGTCATTAGGTGAAAGATGCCGGTTGCATACGCCGCGACGCCGCAGGCCAGGAACATATATCCAAGTTGAGAAATCGTCGAGTAGGCAAGCACGCGCTTGATGTCCGTCTGCACAACGCCCATGGTGGCCGCGAAAAACGCAGTCGCTACGCCGATAACGGCGATCACCATAAGCGCCGTGGGCGAACGGTCAAACAGCACATGGGCGCGCGCGATCATGTAGACGCCGGCCGTGACCATGGTCGCTGCGTGGATCAACGCTGACACCGGGGTTGGACCTTCCATTGCATCCGGCAGCCAGATGTAGAGAGGTATCTGCGCCGATTTACCGGTAGCCCCAAGTAACAGCAGCAATGAGATGCCGGTAAGGAAACCACCCTGCATCTCCGGATGTGCGCCGATGTTCGAGAACACATCGGCGAAACTCAGAGTCCCGAAGTGAGCGATCAGCAGGAACATTGCCAGCAGGAACCCGCAGTCTCCAATGCGATTGACGATGAACGCCTTTTTGCCTGCATTGGCAGCGGAGTCTTTCGTGTAATAGAAGCCGATTAGCAGATACGAGACCAGGCCGACGCCTTCCCAGCCAACAAACAGCAGCAGGAAATTCGCCGCCAGCACCAGCGTCAGCATGAAAAACAGAAACAGATTCATGTAGCTGAAGAAGCGCCAATAACCGTCTTCTTCCGCCATGTAGCCAACCGAGTAAAGATGAATCAAAAATCCGACACCCGTAACAACCAGCAGCATGATGAGAGTTAGCGGATCGAGTGCGAAAGAGAAGTCAGCATGAAAGCCGGGAGCGGCAATCCACGGGGTCGCGAACCGTTCGACATACGGCAGCAGCAGACCCCGATGGACGCACGTCATGATCCACAGCACCTGCGCCAAAGCGGCAGCGGGGAACAGCGTCGCCACCAATGACACTGCGAATTTCGGCAGCCGTTTGCCGACGATCCCGTTAATCAAAAAACCGGCCAGCGGCAGCAACGGCAACAGCCATAGATGGAGAGAAAGGGTCATAGTTTCATCAGGTCGATCTGGTCGACGTTCAATGTATTGCGCGAACGGAACACGGCGATAATGATCGCCAGTCCCACCGCAGCTTCCGCAGCGGCAACCACCATCACGAAGAAAACGAAGATCTGTCCGTTTACCTGGTGCCAGTGATTGGCAAAGGTGATGAAGGCCAGATTCACCGCGTTGAGCATCAACTCAATCGACATGAAAATGGAAATGATGTTGCGCTTAATCAGAAAAGCGCAGACGCCGATCGAGAACAGGGCAGCGCTCAGAATCAGGTACCAGACTGCGGGAACGCTCACGTCACTGCTCCTTTCGCGCGAGCACGACTGCACCCAGAATGGCCACCAGAATCAGGATGGACGTGACCTCAAACGGCAGCAGCAGATCGCGAAACAAGACGCTGCCCAGGTCCTGCGTTGTGGTCAGAAAGCTGCCCAGTTTTATGTTGCCGAAGCTCGACCGCAAGGTAAAAAATGTCGAGGCGAGCACGCAAAACAGCGCTGCCACCCCTGGAATTCCGGCGAGATAGGCGGCACGGCTGCCGTGGGTACGCTGTTCCTCCCCGGCATTCAGCAACATGATGACAAAGACGAACAGCACCATAATGGCGCCGGAGTAGACGATGATCTGCGCCAGTGCAAGAAACTCTGCGCCCAGCAGCAGATATAGCACCGCCAGCGACGACATGACGACGATCAACGAAAGCGCGCCGTTGATGGGGTGCCGCTGCAGCAGGAGATTCAGAGCTCCCCCGAGGCACAGCAGTCCGAAGATAATGAACAAGGCTAGATGCATGGTGTCTTTTTTGTCAGGAGACGCCGGCCACGAATGGAAGCGTTCCTGAAAGCGGAAGCGTCTGCGAAAGGACTTCTATTGGATTGTAAATGACTATATTTGCCGCTTCTCACTCGGGCTGACAATCCAAACGATCTTCGGCGTCTATCCATGGAACGCGAGCACCAGGCCCGTCACCATCACATTGGCAATGGCAAGCGGAAGTAGAAATTTCCAGCCAAATCCCATCAGCTGGTCGTAACGAAAACGCGGTAATGTCCCGCGCACCCAGATATACAGAAAGAGAAAGCAAAAAATCTTCAGCACAAACCAGAAAACCGGCAGCAGTGCCTGCACCACTGGGCCGCCAAACGCCGGAATCAGGTGGCCGAACGGGCTTGACCATCCGCCCAGAAACAGCAGCGTGGCGACCGCGCCGACGTTGATCATGTTGGCGTATTCCGCCATAAAGAACATCGCGAACTTCATCGAGCTATATTCTGTGTGGTAGCCGGCGGTTAGTTCGCTTTCCGCTTCCGGCAGGTCAAAAGGGGTGCGATTGGTTTCGGCAAAGGCGGCCGTCAGGTAAATGAAGAAGGCGACAATCTGCACGCCCCCGAAGATGTTCCACGAAAGAATTCCGTGCGTGTTCTGCACGTTCACAATATCGCGCAGCCGCAAAGAGCCTGTACGCAGCACCACGCCGATTACCGAAAGTCCCAGCGCCAGTTCATAGCTGACCATCTGCGCCGTCGAGCGCAGGGAACCGAGCAGAGAATATTTATTGTTCGATGCCCACCCCGATAGCGCTACGCCGTAGACACCCACGGATGTGACGCCCAGGATGACCAGCAATCCCACGTGGATATCGGCAATCTGAAACATATCGACGCCGTGCCAGCGGATATCCTCGCCATACGGAATGACGCCAATCGAAATCAGCGCACAGGAAAGTGCAATGATGGGAGCCAAAATAAAGAGCGGACGATACACCTCCGCCGGCATCAGATCTTCCTTCAAAAATAACTTGATGCCGTCCGCCAACGGCTGCAGCAGACCGAATGGACCGACGCGCGAAGGCCCCCAGCGGTTCTGGATGCGGCCTACCAGCTTACGTTCCAGCAGCACGGTGTAGGCCACGGAGGTCAAAAAGATTACCGTCACCACGGCCACTTTTAGCAAACTTAAAAGAACGAAGATAAGAATATTCACGCCGTTATATTTCCACTCTGTCTTGCTTCCAATCGCGTTGGCTGCGCGTCATCAGTCTGCCGCAACCAGGACTTTATTTTCCTGAAACAATTCCACTTCGTTCAGCTTTTCGCTGTACTCGCCCAGCGTGCCGGAGGTGAACAGCCCATCTCCTGAGGGCATCACACCCTCCGGGCGATCTGCAGTCTTAAAAAGCTGGTGCGTATCTGCAAACGCCGCCGGCTGCACTTGCTGGCTCGCCCCCGCTAGAAAGTTCATGCGGTCAAAATCGTAACCCGGCACCAGTCGCTGGATTTCATCGAGCAGCGCGAACGGATCGAACGGACTCAGCTTCGGCTCCAGATTGTGCGCCGCCAGCCAGATGCCATGCCGGTCGGCTTCACCTGATTGTGCCCCACGTGACTGCCCCATATCGCCGCGCACGCCTTTGCCAAACGGCACCAGGGTATGGATGTCTTCGCCCATCTGGTCGGCAATGCGAACAATAAGCTCCAGGTCGCTGCGCACACCGGCGCGGTCGGCGGCCTTCTTCACCAATTGCAGATCGCCAAAGGTGTTTGTCACCGTACCGGACTTTTCATACAAGTTCGCCGTCGGCAAAATAACATCGGCCAGCTTTGCTGTCGCCGTCAGGAACATATCCTGCACCACGACAAATGTGTTTCGCAACGTTTCCGCATGCAGTCCTAATCGCTCAACCGGATCGTCGCCGACGACGTACAGCGCGGCCAGATCATTTCTCGCAGATGCTTCGAACATCCGCGCCAGATCGAACCCAGGCTCCGCCGCATCGGAATTCGCTACAGACTGATAGCCAGGCAGCAGATCGGGATACAATCCCATGTCTGCCGCACCGCGCGAATTCACATAGTCGCCCAGGCAGGCAAATTTTGTGTCGGGCAGGGTGAAGCCGAACTTGACCAGTGCATCGATAGTCTTGCCGCGCACCTCTGCACCAAAAACCACCAGCAGATTCGGTTCTTGTTGCAACGCGCCCCGGAGAATTGTTGCATCTTCCCCGAAAGCTGTGTCGTTTTGGCCGCTCAGAAAACGAACAAACTCCGGGTAACCGTCCGCGGAAATCTGAACGAAGCTCTTCGCCTGACGAGTCAGCTTGATGGCACGGTGATTCACTACATAAATGCGCGCATTGTTATGCCGTAAATTGGTGCGCAGGTTCCAGGCCAGCAGCGGGTGCTGTTCTGTCGGGTCGTTGCCGACCAGAAAAATTGCAGGAGCAGACAGGGCATCTGCAATGCTGGCAAAGCGGTCCTTCTGTCCGGCCATCGCACGCGCAAAGCCAACATAATCCGTTGTTCGATGATGATCAATATTGTTCGTGCCCAGCGTACCGCGCACAAACTTCTGCAGCAGGTAGGCCTCTTCATTCGTAATGCGCGTCGAACCAATCACTCCAATGCTGGCCCCGCCACGTTCGGCGCGAATCTCTTTGAACCGCCGCGCCACCAGCGCAATCGCGTCTTCCCATGTTGCGGGGGCAAACTGGCCATCCGGCTGGCGCACCATCGGCTGGGTCAGCCGTTCCGGGCTGTCCGCGAAATCAAAGGCATAGCGGCCCTTGACACAGAGGAATTCTCCATTCAGTCCGCTTTTGTCACGGTTGTCGCCGCGCACGATCTGCATGCCGTTTTCGCTGCGCCGCACACCCAGCGTGGCCTTGCATCCGTCGCCGCAATGCGTGCAGATCGTGCCCACATGGGTCATTTCCCAGGGCCGCGTCTTGTAGCGGTAGGTGTCGGAGGTCAATGCGCCGACGGGGCAGATATCGATGCACATCCCGCACTGTTCGCAGTTCAGCGAATCCTGATCGTTCGGCGCGATCACCGCGCTCGAATTGCGGAACTGAATCCCCAGCGCGGCCACGTCCATGCCTTCATTGCAGACGCGCACGCAGCGGTAACAGAGGATGCAGCGCGGCCGGTCGAAGAAGACCACGGGCGACCACTGCTGCTCGTCACGATGATTCTTGATATCGACGAAGCTCGATCCGCCCGCGCCGTACTTGAACGTCATGTCCTGCAGTTCGCATTCGCCGCCAGCGTCGCAGACCGGGCAGTCAAGCGGATGGTTCGCCAACACCAGCTCAAGCATGCTTTTGCGGGCCTGCTTGATCTCGTCGGTCTCGGTGGAAACGATCATCCCTTCGGCGATGGGCGTGGTGCAAGCTGTCTGCAGCTTAGGAATTTTTTCGATGCGCACCAGGCACATGCGGCAAGCCGCTTGCAGCGACAGGCCCGGGTAATAGCAGAATGCGGGGATTTCGATGCCCACTTTGCGGCAGGCTTCAATCAGCAGCATGCCCGCTGGAGCGGTGAGTTGTTTGCCATCGACAGTAAGGGTTACATCGGCCATTCTTTTCTATCTCTCGTTTTGCTGTGCGATGCGGATCCTATACCGCCGCCAGTTCAGGTATTGCCGGGGAAAGCTTTTCATGCTTCGCATACGGACACGGTTTGCCTTCCAAATGGTCTTCAAATTCCTGGCGAAATTTCTTCACGAATGCAATCGTCGGCATTGCCGCCGCATCGCCCAATGGACAGAATGTCCGTCCCAGCATGTTTTCGGCAAGATAACGGATGTTATCGATGTCGCGGGCTTCTCCCGCGCCGGCGTGGAAACGCGTCAGGGTCTTCTTCAGCCAATCCGTGCCTTCGCGGCAGGGAATGCACCAGCCGCAGCTTTCATGCTGATAGAACTGGATCGTGCGCAGCGCAAACTCCACCATGCAGACCGTCTCGTCAAGCACCACCACGCCGCCCGACCCTAACATGCTGCCCGCTTTGCCTACTTGATCGAAGTCCAGACCAATATCGATCTCATCCGGCAGCAGCACAGGGGTGGATGATCCACCCGGCACCACCGCCTTCAACTGCCGGCCGCCGCGAATTCCTCCCGCAACCTCGTAAATCAGTTTCTTCAGGTTGTATCCCATCGGCAGTTCGTACACACCGTTGCGCTCGGCATGGCCGCTCACGCAGAAAAGGCGCGTGCCGCCATTGCGCTCTGAGCCGACCTTGGCGTAGGCTTCCGCGCCCATCCGAAAGATATGGGGCACGGTCGCGATTGTCTCAGCATTGTTGATGACCGTCGGACCGCCGTATAGCCCCACTACAGCCGGGAAGGGAGGTTTGATGCGCGGAATGCCGCGCTTGCCTTCGAGCGATTCCATCAGCGCCGATTCTTCGCCCACTTCATAGGCGCCCGCGCCGGTCTGCGAGACAATCTCAAAGTCGAAACTCGACCCGAAAATTCCTTTGCCGAGAAAACCTTTCGCGTAGGCATCTGCAATGGCTTTTTCCATGATCTTCAGCAGATAGCGATACTCACCGCGCAGATAGATGAATCCGGTCTTCGCTCCGATCGCGAGGCCCGCGATAATGGTGCCCTCAATCACTGAATGGGGATCGTGCAGAAAGATCAGGTGATCCTTGCAGGTGCCCGGCTCGCTTTCATCGCCGTTCACCAATACGTACTTTGGCTTCTCACTCTGCTTGGGCACAAAAGACCACTTCATGCCGGTAGGAAATCCAGCGCCGCCCCGCCCGCGCAGGTTCGAGGCCTTCATCTGCGCGATGATCCAGTCCGGTCCCTGCTCCATTGCTTGCCGCACGGACTGATAGCCGCCCAGTTCGATGTAGCGGTCGATCTCCGCCGCGCCCTGTCCAAAGCGGCTGCTGATGATTCGCACTTCATCGGGATGGGAAACAAGAGTCGGCATTATTGAGCAACCTTGCTGCGGTAGTCTTCCAGCACCGCGTCCATTGCTTCCGGCGTCAAATTCTCATGGAAGTCGTAGTTGACCTGCACCGCCGGGGCCCAGCTACAAGCTCCAATACATTCGACTTCTTCCAGCGAAAACAGACCGTCGGGCGTGGTCTGTTTGTGGCCGATACCGAGCCGGCTCTTGCAGTGCTCAAATAACTCGAACCCACCGCGAAGCATGCAACTGATGTTGGTGCAGACCTGCACGTTGAACTTGCCTACCGGCTTCGTGCGGAGCATGGAGTAATACGTCAGCACATTGCGGACATCGAGCTCGGTCAGCTCCAGCCGCCGCGCAATCTCGGCAATGGCCGCATCCGACAGGTATCCAATCTCATCCTGCGCGTACAGCAGCATGGGGATCAATGCCGAGCGACGCACCGGATATAGCGTGACCAACTTGTCGAATCTCGCCGCCAGCTCAGGGGAAAAGATTGTGCTTTCGATCTTCGGAGCTCCGGGGGTTACCGTCGAACTCATACGTGCACCTTGCCCAGCAGATACTCAACCACCGCTTCCATGTCCATGGAGTTGCTCAGGTTTTCCAGGTAGATCGAGCTCTCTACAGTAAAGAAAAATGTGGAATATTCATCTGGCAATTCCGTAGCTTCCGGACGAAATTCGATCGCGCCTCGGCTTGCCGCATCGGGTTGCAGGACGACGAGTTTTCCTTTCGCTCCCAGCAGTTCGACCACGCCGGTCGGGTTCGAGCCGGAGATGGTCCGCAACCGTGCCTCCGGACGTGCGATCGCATACATCGCAACGTGCGAACGGAGCAGGGAAGCAAACGAAGTCCAAAGCTCCGCCGCCAATTGCGGAGAGGCATGCGAGGTTGAAGAGATCCGGGACGCGGTGCTCATCGGTCGATCTCCCCCAGCACAATATCAATGGAGCCGATGGCGGCGACCACGTCTGCAATCAAACGACCCACGCACATTTTTTCAATCGACTGCAAGGTTGCAAAGGTTGGATTGCGCATATGCACGCGGTATGGCTTGGCCGTCCCATCGCTGACCACGTAGTATCCCATCTCGCCCCGCGAGGACTCAATCGCCTGATACACCTCACCCGCCGGTACGGGAAAGCCTTCGGTGACAATCTTAAAGTGATGAATTAACGCCTCCATCTGTGTCTTCATGGCTTCGCGGTCTGGAAGAACAATCTTCGGCGCATCGGCGACAATGCGGCCTTCCGGCAAACCATCCAGCGCCTGGGTCGCAATCTTCACCGACTCGCGCATCTCCTGAACTCGCAAAACATAGCGCGCCCAGACATCGCAGTCGTTCGAAACCGGCACGTTGAACTGAAATTTTTCATAGCCGGAATAGGGCATGTCGCGCCGCAGGTCCCAATCCACCCCGCTGGCTCGTAATGGAGGCCCGGTCACGCCCAGCGCAATCGCGTCTTCCGCGCTCAGCAGACCCACGCCCTTGGTGCGATTGATAAAAATTCGATTGCCGGTCAGCAGATTTTCATACTCGTCGATTTTTTCCGGCAGGCTCTTCAACAGCGCCCGTGTGCGGCCATAGAAGTCGAGCGGCGGCTCCAGCGATACCCCTCCGATGCGGAAATAGGAGGTCATCATCCGCTGCCCCGCCAGATCGTCGAACAATCGCAAAATTTCCTCGCGCTCCCGGAAGCAATACAGAAACACGGTCAGCGCGCCCAGGTCCATGGCATGAGTGCCCAGCCACACCAAATGAGAATTCAACCGGGTCAGTTCGCTCAGCAGCACCCGCAACCATTGCGCCCGTTCCGGTATCTCCAGGTCCAGCAGCTTTTCGACCGCCAGGCAATAGCAAAGGTTGTTGTGCATCGGGCTTAGATAGTCGATGCGGTCGGTCAACGGCACCACTTGCTGATAAAACTTCGCCTCGCAGGTTTTTTCGATTCCGGTGTGCAGATAACCAATGTCCGGCGCCACCTGGACTACCACCTCACCATCGATCTCAAGCACCAGACGCAGCACACCGTGGGTCGAAGGATGCTGCGGCCCCATGTTCAGGATCATGGTGCGGTCCTGATCGGCTTCGACCACGGTGGGAGAGGTAAGAAGTTCGGCGATATCCGCCATTAGCGATAGCCCTCCACCGGAAAGTCCTTGCGGAGCGGATTGCCTTTGTAGTCTTCTGGCATCAGAAGGCGGCGCAGATTGGGATGCCCTCCGAACCGTACGCCAAACAGATCGAAGATTTCGCGCTCATAGAAATTTGCTGCTGGCCAGACCGGAGTAATGCTGTCCACCGAAGGGTCGCCTTCGCCCACCAGCACACATAGCCGGACACGCTGTTTCAGGCTATGCGACAGAAGGTGATACGTCACCTGGAAGCGCGGCTGGTTCGGATACCAGTCCACACAGGTCACGTCGGCCAGAAAGTTATACTTCGCCGCTTGCAGTTCGCGGCAGGCGGCAATGATGCTCTCTCGCGCCAGCGTCAAGGTCAGTTCCTGCCGGTCGAATTTTGCGCCTTGAATTGCAGTGGGCAGGTGCTGCATCAAAGCGGAAACAGCTGGATGGTCCCGATGCGCGGCCAGGACGGCTTCCTTCTCATTCTGTTGGGTTACGTCCGTCACAGATACATGTCCTTAGAGGTCACCCTTGTCTTCGGACCATTCGAGAATGCCCTTTTTCACAATGTAGAAATAACCGACGAGAACGAAACCTAGGTAAACCACGATCTCCCAGAAGCCGAAGAAACGGGAATCGGTAATTGCAGGCAGTTTCCTATAAATCACCGCCCAGGGAAACATGAAAACGGCTTCAACATCGAACAGAATAAATAACATCGCCACCATATAGAAGCGGACGGAAAAACGGCCCCGCGCATCTCCCAGGGGTATGATTCCGCATTCATACGGCGACAATTTCACCTTGCTCGGACGATGTCTTCCAATCAACCAGGATGCCAGAACAATTACGCTCGCCAGCCCGACAGCGGCCAGGATTTGAAACAACAATGGAAGGTAATTCCAGAAATAATTGGGAATTTGCATGGGGACCGCGGTATTGGCGCACAACCCTATTGTGTTGCCGCCTCTAGCTCGACTTTAAAGTTCAATTGCAGCAGTGTCAAGCCAACCAGGACCAGGCTGGAAACCGATTGTTGTGAAGTGGAGAGTGGGTGGCGGGGAAGCCTTGACTTTCTTGAGCTGGACGAGAAAAGAAAATCCACAATCAACTTCCGAGAATCGCACTGTGCGTCCTCAAATCGCGGAAGGACTCCCGACCAAGATGAGGAAATATGTTAGACAGCCATCCAATTTTCGCAAGGGTTGCATTCCAGAAAAAAACACGTTAGTAACTAAACCTCGTCCTCTTTTGAAACATAGTTCCATTTTGAGAATCGCGGGCTTTCCGGCACGCTTTCCTTTCCCCATCGCCCTCTCAAAAACATCAGTATAGGCAAGAGAGGTCCTTCCCCTATGGCCACCCACGTGCGTTTTGAAGCAGGCCTGAAAAATACTTTTCCCGCTGCGGAACAGCACCCATCCGTGCCTCATCTCGGTGTGAAAGTTCCTTTACAGTGGAGACCGCCAGCCAGGCCTACGTCGGCAGGGCAAGAGATCGAATCTTTCGCTGCGGCCCGCGGTATGCGCCGGGTGCTGACCCGTGAACAAGGTTGTGCGCTTGAAATGATCGGCCATGCTGTCGATTATCTAAACGACTGCTACATCAATGAAGGTCCGGACCACGAAGTTCTAGACTTCAACAGTCCATCGATGGACGCGGTCCGGATTCTTATCTCCGCTCAACGGGAGGTTCTTCGCTCACTACCGCTGATTGAGCCGCTCACCGTTCGTCTCTGGAACATGTTGTGGCACCGCAAATCGCCAATCAGATCCTCTGGCGTGGTACCCTTGTCCTCGTCCAGATAAGGACGTCAAAGGGTACAGAAGCGCAATGAAGCTGTACATCAACGGGCAGGAGCGCGAGTTCGCCGATCTCGACGCCAAACCAGTTCTGACTCATCTGATAACCCTGCTCGCAATGAAAGCCGACCGCATCGCCGTCGAGCACAACGGCGAGATTGCTCCGCGTTCTGCCTGGGAACAGGTCGCTCTACAAAGCGGCGATAAGCTGGAGATTGTGCAATTTGTTGGCGGCGGAGAGTAGTTGCTTTGCAGCGGCCCTCATTTCATTGCGCGGCGAGCAGCAATCCAAACAGGCATAGCCATAGCACACCCATCACATGCCAATACCACGCCGCGGTATCGACAATAATCTGACGGATTTCAATGCGTTGCGACGACCACAACGCCACTAACGCCGCCGCTACCCCGGCCACGCCAAAGACAAGATGCAGCGCGTGCGCTCCGGTGATCAGATAAAAGAAGTGGCTGGCAGGATTCGCGCCAAAGAAAACGCCTTCTGCATAGAGTTGCCGCCAGGCCATACATTGGCCTGCGATGAACAACGCTCCCAGCACAAAGGTCGCGATCAGCCAGGGCAATGTGCGCCGGGAGCTTGGGCGTCCCAGTCCCAGCCACTCCTCCATCACGTCCAGCTCGTTGAAGATGCCGCGCCGGGCCATCTCCGCCGTCCAGCTGCTCAACAGCAGAACCGCGGTATTGATCCAAAGGATCGGAGGAATCGTCAGCGGTTTCCAGTCGAGGATGTATTGGTTGTCTGGATCGATGTGCCCAATGTGTTGCTGAGCGAAGAACACTGTCGCCAGAATCACAAAAAAGATCAGGTCGCCGCCCAGCGCAAATCCCAAACCCATGCGATAGCGCGTCAGCAGTTCCCGTGGACCGCCCCGGCCTGGATGGCGATCTCCATTTTCATCTCCGCCTCCGCCGCCAGTCGGGCGGTGGTGAACGGGCGGACGACCTCCGCTTCCGGTGTCTCTCCGTTCAATATCAACTGGGGCGTGGATGATGGTTGCAGGCATGGCGGCATTCCCCGAATACCTGAAGCTTACTACTTAATTAAGATGCGGTGTTTCAACGAAGGATTTCTTTCATTGCCCGGAAGATGTAGAAACCGGGACGGTTTGCGCCGGATCTCCGATAGAGGAAGACGCTTCCCGAAGCATATCGAGAAAATACCGGTGGATGCGTGTATCTTCAGAGAGCTCGGGATGAAAGGTGGCCGCCAGCAGATTCCGCTGCCGCACCAGTACCGGCGCGCCGTTGCGGGCCGCCAGCACATCGACCTCCTTCCCCACTTCCGCTATGCGCGGCGCGCGGATGAAGACCATCTCCATCGGACCACCGGGCAGGGAAGTCTCCGCCGTGAGAATTTCGCTGTCAATCTGGCGTCCGTAGGCATTTCGTTCGACGGTGGCATCCAGTACGCCCAAGCTCTCCTGTTCCGGTCCGGATACTTTTTTCGCCAGCAGAATGCATCCGGCGCAGGTCCCAAAAGTGGGTCGCGTCTGGGTAAATTCCAACAGCGGTTCAAATAGCCCTTCGCGTTCGAGCAACTTCAAAAAGGTGGTGGATTCGCCGCCCGGAATCACCAGGCCGTCAATTCCGGCCAGGCCTTCTTTGGTGCGCACCATCCGGGGTTCGGCTCCGGCGGCTTCCAACGCTTGCGCGTGAGATGCAAAATCTCCCTGCAGCGCCAGTACGCCGACTACAGGGAATCGCGATTTCGAAGCAGGGGGCATAAAAATCCCGAATATTTCAAACAGAAACGAATTGAAATCGGAAATATAAGATAGTTTTTCTGTCTTGGAATCTCAAAGTGATCGACAGATCGATGAGATTCCTTATCTAAGAATAATCCAGTATCATTCGCTCTTGCCACTTGTCGGTTTCGGAGGCAGTTCAGCATAGTATCCGGGCCGATAGCGAAGATTGATTCCTGCGCGGGACACTCGCACGCGAATCTTGTGAAAGGAACCATCTTCGCGAAAATTGTTAGGGGCGTAAGACAGAAGGTAGCCCATGCGCGAATCCTCCATGGCCCGCTGCACCTCCGAGGCAAGATCGTTGTTATTATAGAAAGCTTTCCCGCCCGTCTGTTCAGCCATTTCCTTCATCGTATCGATGTTAATTTGCGCTCTGGGACTTAGTGTCAATCCGCGGGCATCAATGGGATAAAGCCTCAAGCCAGCAGTGCTCAAAGCGCGGGTAGCCTCTTCTGTCTGGTCATAAAACGAATCGTTAAATTCGCCGTGATTTCCATAGATGATGAGTGGGAAAGCACTGGAGATCCAAAGCAGATCCTTTCGCCCAGGCACATGTTTTGTCAGGTTGGCAATGGCTGTGAGTGCCTCTAATGTTTGCAGAGTTCGATTTCGTTGAAAGAAAGCTCCTTCGTTGCCCACACGTGCCTGACTGTCTCGCGCCAGGTCGACAAAATTTGGCTGATCAGGATGAGAAGATTGTGCGGAAAACGAACCGGAATCCGAGGAGGACAGGCCGCCATACGGTTCTCCAACGGAAAACTGGTGCAAAGAAGCACGTAGTTCCGCTGCGTTGGCAGAAAAATCGTGGAGAAGGTAAAGTTTGTCACTTAAAACAAGAAGCGCAACCCGCTGGCCAGCAGGAAAATAGTCAAGGAGATGTTCGACTGCTCGCCGCGCATAAATCTGGTCACTCCATGAAGTATTCAGAGCATCGAGAAGAATGATCGTGAAATGCGGGTACTCCTCAGCCGTAGAAAGTTGTACCTGTTGGGAAGCAGTTCCCGTGCCCGGGTGGATCTGGACAGGTGCCATGGACTCAAAACTTCGTATCGTTTGCGGTTTGCCGTTATCAAAGACATGAAGGTCCGCAGCATGCAAATCATCGACGGCCGAGCCGTCGGAACGTGTGGCCACAATTGGCACAGTCGCGATCTGAGTTGTCACGCGGAAGGTGGGTATCGATCCATCCGGCTGTGATGTCTGCGCGTGGAGCGTGTTCATCGCAACCAGCAAGAGAATTCCGCAAAAGACACGCAGATCCATTGAGCATTCCTTCCTATCCTCTAATTGGTTCAGAAGATGCTTGCCGAACGACTCAATCTGCGAACAGAAGTGTACTACCAGCCCCGTGTCTGCATCATGGAAGATGCTTCCAGCGCCGCCACCGCCAGACCCTTCATTGCGCCCGCGCATTCCTGGCTGGTCTCCGCCAGCACCTTCGGATCGTCGAAGAAGGTGGTTGCGCGGACAATCGCGCGCGCGCGGCTCTCGGCTTCCTCGCGTGGGGCCAGATTGACGGAATCGCTCATGAAAATTCCCGAGCCGACAAATACCGCTTCCGCGCCTAGCTGTCGCACCAGCGCTGCGTCCGCAGGCGTCGCAATGCCGCCGGCAGAAAAGTTCGGCACCGGCAGCTTGCCGCTCTTCGCCACCATGCGGATCAGTTCGTACGGCGCGCGATGTTCCTTGGCGGCGGCGTAGAGTTCTTCTTCGCTCATCACCGTCAGTTGGCGCATGTCTTTGACGATCTGCCGCAGATGCTTCACCGCATGCACCACATCGCCCGTGCCTGCTTCGCCTTTGGTGCGGATCATCGCCGCGCCTTCGGCAATCCGGCGCAGGGCTTCGCCCAGATCGCGCGCGCCGCACACAAAAGGCGTTTTGAAGGCGTGCTTATCCACGTGATGCAGCTCATCGGCAGGCGTCAGCACCTCTGACTCGTCGATAAAGTCCACGCCCAGCTCCTGCAATACCTGCGCTTCCGTAAAGTGTCCAATACGACACTTCGCCATCACCGGAATCGACACCACGGCCATGATGTTTTTGATCACCGCTGGAGCCGCCATGCGGGCCACACCGCCTTCGGCGCGAATCTGCGCCGGCACGCGCTCCAGCGCCATCACCGCCACCGCGCCGGCCTTCTCGGCGATCTCCGCCTGCTCGGCGTTGATGACGTCCATGATGACGCCGCCCTTCAACATCTCCGCCAGGCCAACCTTCAGGCGCAGTCCCGTCCCCGTTGCATGGCCATTCTTTGTGTGATCCGTCATTGTCGCTCTCCCGCGAAAACTCTTTCGTCTGAACCTCTTAGTTTAGCAAGTTTTTATGCGGCGCTTTCTGATTGCCTGCGGACAGACTAAACTCGTTTGCGATCCCTCGTTCTACGCAATAAGGAGCCAGCATTGAAATTCAGATTTCTATTTCTCTTACTGCTCTTTGCCTGTGCGTTTGCCGTTGCAAAACCTGCGGCAGCCTCCGCTCCCAGCAACACATTTACCAATCCGCTGCTGCCCTCCGGCCCGGATCCCTCGGTCACGTTTCGGGGCGGCTTCTACTACTACATGAACACCACCGGCAACAATCTCACCATTTGGAAGACGCGCGATATCACCGACCTGAAACACGCCGAAAAGAAAGTCGTCTGGACGCCACCCGCTACTGGACCGGATTCGAAAGACATCTGGGCGCCGGAATTGCATTTTCTTCGCGGCAAGTGGTACATCTACTTTGCCGCTGATGATGGAGTGGAGGAAAATCATCATCTCTGGGTCGTCGAGAACAGTTCTCCCGATCCTCTCGCCGGCTCGTGGAAGATGAAGGGGAAGCTGCCCGACACCATCGATACGTGGGCCATCGACCCTACCGTCTTCGAGAATCGCGGCATCGCCTACGTGCTATGGGCCGGCTGGAAAAGCCACGTGGATCAAGGCGTGACCAACATTTACATCTCCCGGTTGAAAAATCCGTGGACGATGGAAGGCCCTCGCGTGCGGCTCTCCACACCGCAATACCCGTGGGAAAAGGTTGGCGATCGCAAGGATCGTCCCTACATCATGGCAGTGCCGCATGTGGATGTGAACGAAGGTCCGGAGATTTTGCAGCACGGCGATAAGATATTTCTCGTCTACTCCGCCAGCGGATGCTGGACCGACTATTACGAACTCGGAATGTTGACGGCGTCGGCCAGCAGCAATCTGCTCGATCCCGCCTCATGGAAGAAGTCTTCAAAACCGGTCTTTTGGCAGTCCGCTGCCGCGTCCGCTTTTGGACCCGGTCATAATACCTTCTTCAAATCTCCCGACGGCACGCAGGACTGGATCATGTTTCACGCCAATCCAAAGCCGAATCAGGGATGCGGTGGGAACCGGCAGCCTCGCGCGCAACCAATCCATTGGAATGCCGATGGAATGCCCGATTTTGGCCGCCCCATTCCGCTCAATCAACCGATTCCGAAACCGTCAGGAACAAAATAGACATCGAGTTATTGTTCCTCAGCAACCTTACGGAGATGTTTGCGGAACATCTCCGTCGCATCGATCGCCACAAACAGGCCCTCGCTGCGGGCCAGCACTGTGCCATCCAGTGCCCGAATCTCGCCCGCGTGAAAATGCTTGCGGCCCTCCTGCCGGACTTCCCAGCCGACAGCACGCAACTTCACTCGGAGCGGTACCGGCTGCAAATAGTCGATCGTCATGCGACGGGTCAATGCGACCACGCCTTTCCGGCGGTTCACTTTGCCCATCGCTTCATCCAGAATCGTGGCGATGATGCCGCCATGCACATGCCCCGGTGGTCCCTCAAAACGGCGAGGCATGCGAAACAGACATTCCACGCTGTGGTTTTCGTGATTCTCTGTAAATTTCAAGTGCAGTCCCTGTAAATTGCCCGGAGCACACCCAAAACAATGGTTCGTTAAGCCGGCGAGAATCGGGCTGTCTTTCCGAACATGCCCCGCCGCATAGGCCGGCTTGAACGGAGCGGTCCCACGACGCTGCTTCTCCGCGGCTCGCGAAGTTTTTCCGGCTTTCGTCATGAAGCGCTCGTTCGCTGTGCGATCAATTCCGCAACGCCCTTGGCAACCACTGTCTCGTTGTAATGCAGAATCTTCAATCCTGGAAATGCCTCCAGCAATTCCTGCGATCGCAGTAAATATTTCGGATCGCGCGGCCCGCGCGGATTGCCCAGGCGCTGGTTATCCGCTGTATAAGTCCGATAAAGAAGGAGTCCGTCCGGAGCGAGGATCTTTGGCAGCCAGGGCAGAACCGCGCGATCCAGAAAGAACGAGACCAGAAGAAATCCGAAACGACGGCCTTCGGCATGAAATTCCTCGACTACTTCCGTCGCCCCGCCTTGCAGCGTCTCCAGTCGGTCGACTCCCTCATCGTGCGCCCGCTGTCGCGCGATTTCGAGCGCCACACCGGACCAGTCGGCCAGCGTCATTCGCCAGCCTTGCTGCGCCAACCAGATCGCATGGTGTCCCGCGCCTCCGGCCAGATCCAGTCCTGTACTTCCGGCGGACAGCAATGGCAGAAGATAATTTTCATGCGCATCGGTGACGAAGGCATCCGTCAGGCGATACGAGAACTCGCCGCTTCGGTAGCGTTCATCCCAACTTTTCTGGTCTCCCGCTGACATACTCAACAGTGTAATCAGGCAACTGCGTTACAGTAGGAATCCACCTATTTTCCTGCGATATACTTTTTATTGCGATGACTGTTCTCGACAAAACGTTCTACATCGAAACCTTTGGCTGCCAGATGAATGTCCATGACTCGGAAAAGGTCATCGGGACGCTGCTGCACGAGGGCTATCGCCAGGTGGAAACCGAGAACGAAGCCGGGCTGATCCTCTACAACACCTGCTCGATCCGCGACAAGGCGGAGCAAAAAGTCTTCAATCGCCTCAACGACTACAAGGCCCTCTACAAGCAAGGCAAGCGCTTCGCTGTGCTCGGCTGTGTCGCCCAGCAGGAAGGCGAGCGCATCTTTGAACGCGCTCCTTACGTTTCGCTCGTTTCCGGCTCCGCCTCCTACCGCAAGTTGCCCGAGATGCTGGCTCAGCTTGAGTCGGGAGAAAAGCGCATCACCGGCCTCGATGATCGGCAGACGGACGAGACCTTCGAGACTGAATTCACCGCCCGCGGCAATCGCCATCGCGGGTACATCACCATCATTGAAGGATGCGACAAATTCTGCGCCTACTGCGTGGTTCCATATACGCGCGGCAAAGAGCGCAGCCGCACATCGGATTCCGTACTCACCGAAGCGCGCCGCATGGCCGATGCCGGATACACGGACATCCAACTGCTCGGCCAGAATGTCAATTCGTATCGCGATCCCTCCGGCCAGAAGACATTTGCCGAATTGCTGACCGCCGTCGGCCAGGTGCAGGGAATTCGCCGCGTCCGTTTCACCACCTCGCATCCACGGGACTTTACCCGCGATATCGTCGAGGCTATCGATGCGACGCCCACGCTTTGCGACCATGTACACCTGCCGGTGCAGAGCGGGTCCTCGCGTGTACTCGGCCTGATGCAGCGGGAGTACACCCGCGAGCGGTATCTCGAACGCATCGCCTGGATCCAAAACTCTCGCCGCCCGATCAGCCTCACCACCGATATCATCGTTGGCTTTCCCGGCGAGACTGAAGACGATTTTGAACAGACACTATCGCTGCTTGAACAGGTGCAGTACGACGCCGTCTTCGCTTTCAAGTACTCTCCGCGCCCAAACACTCCGGCGATTGCCATGGAAGATAGTATCTCGGAGGAAGTAAAAGCCAAGCGGCTGCAGGTTCTTCTTGACCGTCAGCGCGAAATCCAGAGACCCAACTACGCCAGGCACATCGGCCAAACGATTGAAGTAATGGTTGAAGGCCACAATGTCGCCCGTGGCCAGGTATCCGGACGCAGTTCGCAGAATAAAGTCGTCAATTTCACCATCGATGCGCCCATCCTGCCCGCACCCGGCAGCTATCTATCCGTCCTCATCACGCAGAGTTTTCCGAACAGCCTGCTGGGCGAGGCCGTCCTCGCCTTTGCCCCAACCGAAGAAGTTTGCGTCGCATGAACACTCCTCTACAATCCGGCGCGGGCGAAGTCCAGTCCAGCGATATGGAAGTGAAAATTCGCGGCCTGATGATGGACCCGGTCACCAACATGCCAATCGTGGTGTTGAAAGATGTGCAGAGCGATACGCTCGTGCCCATATGGGTTGGCATCTTTGAAGCAAACGCCATCGCGCTCGAAATTGAAAAAACGGCCACGCCGCGCCCGATGACGCACGATCTTCTCGCCAATCTGATCCGCACGCTGGACGGCGAGGTCCGACGGGTTGTTATCACCGAACTGCGCGATGACGTATATTACGCGCTGATCTGGATGGAGCGGAGTGGAGAACTCATCAGTCTGGACGCCCGGCCCTCCGATGCGCTGGCGCTCGCCCTGCGTACCGATTGCCCGATCTTTCTTTCCGAACAGGTCCTGCGCACCACGCGCGTCGCCAATGCCGGACTTGAAAATTACTCCACGGAAGAACTGCGCCGCTGGCTTGAAAATCTGAACGACGAAGACCTGGGCCGCTACAAGATGTAACTTACCCGATTGCCTACCCATTCTTCTGCGTCGATTTTCGAAAATTGCCGACGAAGACATGTCATTCTGAGCGTAGCGAAGAAAACAGCGGAAATTGCGTCGTTCATAAAGTGAATCGACTCTGAATCCCACTACCCGCTGACTCGCGCAAGGTTCTTTATGTCGCCGTCGCCGAAGCCTTTGAAGAATGCGATTTTTACGGCTATCGCGCAGGTCGAGCGCGGGCTGCGCGGTCGAAATTCTATCGCCACGGCCAATCTTCAACAGGTTCGCAATTTTCTTTTCCTGCAATTGGAATCGCCGCTCGGCAGCGTCGTCCACGCGACCCCCGTCTTCGAGGCTCTGCGCCGGGCTGCGCCTGATGCCCATATCGCGATCGCTGCTTCCGCGATGGCGCATGAGGTTCTTTCTCTCAACCGCTATATAACTCGCTGTATCCCGGTCCCCAGCCCCTTTGAAGATCTCAGAGACGCCAGGCGAGCCCTGAAGGAACTGCTTGGATCGATGCCGCCCGGACCGTGCGCGATCGTCACTACCATCGGCAATCAACGCACGCGTATCGCGCTGATTGCCCTCACCACCGGAAAAGGTCTGCGCGCCGGATACACGCTTGCCCCGGAGATCTACGATCTTCCACTCCGCTTCGATCCGGAGCGCGGCCAGATTGAAAGCAATCTCGACATTCTGCGCCGCTTCGGGCATCCAGTTTCATTCGGCGAACCGCGCGTCTTTTTCTCGCAGGAAGAATCGGACTATGCATCGGGATTGCTGGCAGAGATTCCGTTCCCGGAGACAGCCCCGCGCATCGCGTTCGTCACCCGGAACAGCGGCGGTCAACGCAACCAGTGGAGCCAGGATCGTTTCCGCCAGTTGATCGCCCCACTCACGCAGACTCGCGGCGCGATCCCCATCTTTGTCGGTACCGTCGCCGATGCGGCCTCCATTGACCTTCTGCGAGCATCGCTCCCACAACCCGGGATTTCCGCCGCAGGGAAGACATCTGTCCGGCAACTGGCCGCTCTGCTTGCGAAGTGCGACCTCGCAATCAGTCTCGACACCGGTACCTTCCACGTGGCGCGGGCTGTAACTCTGCCGGGAGTCGTGATTGCGCCCGCATGGCAAAGTGCGTGCGAGTGGCTCCCGCTCGAAAATCCCCGGTACCGCGTTCTCCAGGGGCCACGTCTTCCTCAGCCTCCACCGGATTACTGGATCGAAGAGATCTCTGTCGCTCAGGTCTTGCAGGCAGCGCTTGGCCTGCTGGATCAATTTCCTGCCTCTGCAGCGATGCGGACGGAACGCGTTCAAAATTCACTCTCGCTTTCCTCCGCTCTGCGACAATAGCAGTCAGCCTATGGGCATCCTCACCCGCATCATTAAAGTGATGGCCGCGCTGCTAACGTCCAACGTGGTGAATCTCATCACCAAGCTGCTGCTGCCGCCAATTTTTCTGTATCGCTATGGCATCAATCCCTACGGCGAGTGGCTGGCCCTGTCCGGCGCGGTTGCGTACCTAAGCACACTCAACTTCGGCATCCAGACCTACGTTACGCAGGACCTCACCGTCCGCTACCAGCGCCACGATCTGGAGCACTACCACGTGCAGCAATCGACCTCGCTGCGCGTGCTGCTCGGCATCCTGGGTGTTGCCGCGGTTGTCTGTCTCATCTTCTTTGTGCTTCCGGTTGAAAGCTGGCTGCACTTGACGCTCTCACATTTGGCCACAGCGGAAACTCTTTATCTGCTGGCCTGGCAGGTGCTGCTCGGCGTGCTGTTCGGCTACTTTACCGGGATGTTCATGGTACTCAGCCGCGCTCATACCGGCGTTTTGTGGATCAACGGGCTGCGGCTGGCGATGGTCGTTGTCACCTCGGCGGGCGCATGGGTACGTCTATCGTTTCCGATTCTTGCCGGCCTGCAGGCTGCGGTTTACGCCCTCGGAATTTTGCTCGTGCTGCTGCATATCCGCTGGGTCGCACCAGAAATTTTTCCCCGCGTCACTCTGTGGGATCGCAGCGCCGTCCGCGCCATTCTTCGCCCCAGCAGCTATTTCGGCCTCATCAGCATGAGCACATTTCTTTCTTACGAATTGCCCGTGCTCATTTTGAAACGCGAAGTCGGCCCGTTCGCGGTCGTCGCTTTTACTGTGATGCGCACCATTTTTTCCATGTGCCGGCAATTCCTCAACGCCATCACGCAGGCCATGGGTCCGGAAATTACCCGGCTCTATGGCCGCGCCGAGTGGAGGGAACTGACCGCCGTCTACAGCTACTCCGAGCGCCTGATTTTCTCGCTCATTCCCATCGTGAATCTCGGCGTGCTGATCGTGTCGCCGGTTCTGCTCACGATCTGGCTGCACAAGCCGGACCTTTTCGCCGTCTTGCCGTATGTGTTGATGGCGGCCATTTCAATTGTTCTGAGCGCAAAGGAACACAAATTTCAATTTCAGTTTTCAACCAACACCCACGAGCAACTGGCACGCATCATGTTTTCCAGCTACATCGCGCTGGCGATTTTCTCCGTGCCGATGGTGAAGTGGCAGGGAATGCTGGGCTTTCTGTACACATGGCTGGCCATCGAGATTTATCAGTTCATCCGCATCGTTCAGCTCAATCAAGCCCTCTTCGCACATACCGGCGAGCATCGGCTGACCTATGTATATCGGCTCACGGCGCTCTGTATTGTTGGGCTGGTCGGATCGGGTTTCCTGCTGGCACATCTCTACCGCGATGCATACGCCGTGCAGTTTGCCGGAGGAGTTGGCATCAGCGCATTAACCGCCGTGCTGGCGTTCTTTCTCTTCGATATGCGTGCGGTCGTGCAAAAATTGTCCGGGCGGATCGCAAACCGAGTAGCCCAGGCAAAGCCTTAAATATTGATGCAATGGATTATGTATCTGTTGTATATAATTGATTATAGGTTAACAAGTTTATCGATAACTTGAGAATAGAGGTGGTATGCGCCATCGTCTTCAATTCTCTGTAAGGTCTGGAAGGCATAGCTTCGCAACCGGTCCCGAAGCGGGCTGGATGTATAGATTTGTTCCATCGCATCCGTCAGAGCAGCCGCATCCTGCACGGGAACGATCAGCAGATCCTGACCAGGAGTAAATAATTCAGCCGCTCCGCAATGGGCCGTCGCGATGCTGGGCAGACCATGCGCCATCGCCTCCAGCAGCGCCATTCCAAATCCATCATCCACAGTGGGAAACACGAACGCGTCGCAGCGCCGGTAAAAATCGCTCATGTTTTGGACGTAACCGGTAATTTCTACATTCGGCAACCGGCGAATCAGCACGCGCAGGGCTGGGAAATGCTCCAGGGAGGCATCCGTGCGCAGTAATAACCGTGCATTCGGCAGCTTCAACTTTTCCCATGCTTCTAAAAGATATAAAAACCCTTTCCGCAGCGGCTGGGCGCCGACCGTGCCAAAGGTAAACGGGCGATCCGGTGCGTCTTTCAATGCCTCCAGCTGCCGCACGTTAGGCACGCGGCCAAACAGCGGCGCAACAAAAATTTTGGATTGCAGTTCCGGCGGGAAGGATCGCTGCGAATATCGCGAGGGAACCAGGATCGCATCGGCTTCCTCATACTCCACCAACTGGCGTTCCCGGAACCAGTCCGGCTCCGGCCTATACGGCACTCCCATCTGTGCGGACTCTTGCTGGATCAACGCCTGCTGCGCGTCCACATGCGGGCACGCCCGGTCCAGCACAAATTTGGCACCTCGACGTTTCGCAGCCCGCCCAGTCGCCAACGCGCCCGAAGCCCAGCCCCAGAACAGGTCAAATTCTTCCATCCGCAGGCTTACCAGCCAGTCATACAAAGCGGTGTCGATTCGTTGAAGCGGCCTGGGCAACTGCACTCCAGTCAAAAAATGGAAACTGGGAACGAACTGCGGAACCCATCGCAGCTGTACGCCAGGATCAAGCTGCCGAAATCTTGAACGGTATGCCGCTGTGTAGATCGTCACATCCACGCCGCGTTGGGCCAGCCGATTTGCCGGCAGAACGACATGGGCGGGACGGCCGGTAGAGAAGGCAACCTTCATAGCTAGGAATTGCTGCGATGACTCGCTAAGGATAGCGTAAACACTAGGGGAAGAGTCGGAACGCGGCAGTGCCGCTCGCTTTGGGGAAACGGTAACCGGCCTTTATTTTTGCTTAACAGAATACATGTTATCGGACATTGTAAATGCGGCCCCGTCCCAACCCGCAATGCGGTAAGCGTCCGCGAAACCCAGCCTCGTAGCGATCCTTTGCGTAGAGATATAGTAGCTCTACATGGTGACAAGAAGATCGTTCCTTGCCGCAGCGTCGGCGGCCTGCGTACTTCCCAGGTTGGATACACTGGCCGCGGTTATTCCCTCCGGCGGCCGCGCGTTCCATGTTTCCCTTCAAGGAGACGACAAGAACGACGGCTCGCCTGCCCGGATGCTTCGGACGATTTCCGCAGCGGCGGATCGCGCATATCCCGGTGACGTAATTACGGTTCATGCTGGAACGTATCGCGAACGGGTTGCGCCACCCCGTGGCGGCTCCTCGGCGAAGGCCCCAATTGTGTACCAGGCTGCGCCGGGCGAAAAAGTTGTCATCACGGGAGCGGAACTGCAGAAAGGTTGGGTTCGGGATAAGGGCGATGTCTGGGTGGTCCGTATTCCCAACGCCCGCTTCGGCAATTTCAATCCTTATAGCGATCTTATCCATGGCGACTGGTTCGATCCCAAGGGGCGGCAACACCATACCGGCGCCGTGTATCTGAACGGCGACTGGCTGATCGAGGCCGCGAACCTCGAAGACCTGTACGCAGCGCCAGGAACAGTTCCATTGTGGTTTGGACGTGTGGACGAAGTCGCGACGACGCTGTGGGCACAGTTTCCAGGCGTCGATCCGAACGCCCAGCAGGTCGAGATTAACGTGCGGCAGACCGTGTTTTATCCGGCGACGCCGGGCATAAACTTCATCACCGTCCGCGGCTTCCATTTGCAGCAAGCGGCGACGCCCTGGGCTCCGCCCACCGCCGAGCAGATCGGGATCATCGGCACCCATTGGAGCAAGGGCTGGGTGATTGAAAATAACCGGGTCTGTTATGCAACTTGTTCCGGAATTGCACTCGGCAAGTACGGCGACCAGTATGACAACACCTCCGCCAACACCGCCGACGGTTATGTCCAGACCATCAAGCGTGCAGCTGCGCGGGGCTGGTCGAAGGAAAACATCGGACACCATATCGTGCGGCAAAATGTGATTTCCCACTGTGAACAGGCCGGCGTGGTTGGCAGCCTGGGCGCGGTCTTCAGCACAATTACGAAAAATGACATCCACGACATTCATGTGCGGCAGCTGTTTGCGGGCTGGGAGATGGCCGGCATCAAAATCCATGCGGCCATCGATACCGAAATCAGCCATAACCGGGTACACCACTGCTCGCGCGGCCTGTGGCTGGATTGGATGGCGCAAGGCACGTATGTGCATGGCAATCTGTTCCACGACAATACCGGAGACGACGGCCTGGTGGAGGTGGACCATGGGCCGTTTACTTTTGCCAATAACATTTTTCTTTCGAAAGCCACTTCGCAAATCATCGTTTCGCAAGGCGGCGTCTATGCACACAACCTTTTTTGTGGAGACATTTCGGTCAAGCAATACGATGCCCGCATGACCCCATACATGGAGCCCCATTCCTGCAGAATTGCCGGATACCACGACAATCCCAGCGGCGATATGCGCTTCTACAACAATATTTTTGCCACGGGCAGCGATCTCTCTGCCTACGACGTATCCCGACTGCCCATGCATCTGGGCGGAAATGTTTTTCTGAAAGGAAGCACGCCCTGCGTGAAAGAAATGAACCCCCTCATAAAGCGGGATTTCGATTTAGCGCCGCATCTGCTCGAACGCGGTGATGTCCCCACTATTTCATTCAATGCAGATGTTGCCTGGGTGCCAGCACGAAGACGCCCGCCGGTAGAAACCGGAATGCTGGGCAAAGCCGTGATCCCCAAACTCCCTTTTGAGAGTCCAAACGGCGGGATGCTAAAGATTGATACGGACTACGCCGGAAAAAAGCGGGACATGACAAATCCCTTCCCGGGGCCGTTTGAGATAAAGAAAAGCGGAGTGACTCTCATCCCTGTTCCGCCTGCTGGCTTGTAACCGCCAGGGATTGAGAAATCGGGCGACCGACGCAGAGGTCGCCTGTCGTTGCCAGAGGACTCATTAAGTCCCATTATGGGTCTTCCGCTAACGTCGTGCCCGTTTTGAAACTCCACTAGGTTCGCTTACCTCGTTCGTCATATCCCTGCCGATTACCTCCGTGCAAACTAGCGGTATCTTTCCACGCGCTCATTGAGGTCCCCCGATGTTGAAGCAAGTCCGTTTTCGATTTCTGACTTTTGCCATTTGTGCGACGTTCGCTTTCCTGGCCATTTTTGCTCCCGTTAAAGCCCGGGCGATTCCGGTAGCGCCTGTTTCGGTTCTGCTGCAGATCAACCGCCTGGCTGGAGATCCGGGAGGCATCGCGGGCGTCACCGGCGACGCTAGACCCGCACTGAGCGCACTGCTCAGTCAGCCGGAAGGTGTATCGATCGACGGCGCCGGAAATCTCTACATCGCGGACACATCCAACAACCGGATTCGCCGCATTGACGCGGCAACCGGAATCATTACCACAGTGGCTGGAAGCGGAACCCAGCCGGGTTACGGAGGAGACAACGGCCCTGCGGTAAACGCAACTTTGGATCAACCCGCCGCTGTTCTGGTAGACGCACACGGCAATTTCTACATCGCCGACACCGGCAATCGCATCGTCCGGTTTGTCAATATCAATACCGGCATTATTGCCACTGTCGCCGGAACTCCAAATCTCACAACCTTTGATCCAACAAATATCGGCGATGGTCGTCCTGCAACCAATGCTTCTCTTGATTCTCCGGCTGCATTGGCGCTCGATTCAGCAGGCAATCTCTATATCGCCGACTCCGGCGACAACCGCATTCGAATGGTCTCCGCGACCACGGGCATCATCAACACGGTCGCCGGTACTGGCACCGCTTCCTACAGCGGAGATACCGGTTTGGCTACCGCAGCCACGCTCGATCAACCCACCGGCATCGGAGTGGACGCAGCCAACAATCTCTACATCGCCGACTCCGGCAACAATGTCATTCGAGAAGTGACTGCCAGCAACGGCGACATTTCCACCGTGGCGGGAACCGGCTCTGCTGGAGCTGGTGCCGATGGCACGGCAACGTTGTCTGCCCTGAACTTCCCTACCGGTCTTGCCGTCGATATGGCCGGTCAGGTGTATTTTTCAGATCGCGGCAACAATCGCATCCGTAAGCTAGACATCGCCAACCCACGAAACGTCGTCACTCTCGCCGGCACCGGTATAGCCGGTCTGGCGGGCGACGCTCAATTGGCCGCCACGGCTAAAGTCAATCAGCCAGGTGGACTGGCCCTCGATCCGGGAGGCGATCTGTATGTAGCCGACTCCGCCAACAACGAAGTTCGCCTGATCTCCACCGGCCTCGGCTGGACTGCCGCGGAGATTGCCACGCCGACACCCGTGACCCACACCATTTTTCTTCAGGCCAATCTGGCAGAAACTTTGACGACCCCTACCGTCGCCAAGGCGGAAAATAGCAAACAGGAATTTCAGGTCGGCACCATCAGCGGCAGCGGCTGCACGATGGATGGCGCAAGCGTTCCCTCGAGCACAATCTGCGACGTTCCCGTCACCTTCAATCCCGCTTATCCCGGCGAACGCACCGGCGCATTCCAGTTGACGGCCAACGCCACCAAAATTTCTCTGGGCCTGTATGGAATTGGACTGGGACCGCAAGTCGCGATTGTTCCCGGCATTATCCACACCATTGTTCCTCCCGGTACCCCGGTGACAGGCGGCGTTCCACTGACCACACCCGGAAATGGTGTAGCGGACTCTTCAGGGAACATCTATGTAGCCGATCCTGGTACTAACCAGGTCGTTCGCTTGGATGCGAACTCCGGCGCTCTAGCAATAGTTGCTGGCGGAGGTTCCCTGAGCGCTGCGTTAGCTGACGGCGGCCCGGCCACCGATGCATTGTTGAACCATCCAACCGCGGTCGCGCTCGATGCCGCAGGCAATCTTTACATCGCAGAGGCTGGCGCGAATCGCGTGCGCAAGGTCAATCTCTCATCCGGAATTATCACCACAGTTGCCGGTGATGGAACGGCAGGACCTACAGGCGATGGCGGCCCAGCTACCAATGCAGAGTTGAATAATCCATCCGGAATTGCAGTGGACGCCACCGGCGATCTATTTATCGCTGACACCGGAAACAATAGAATCCGGCGCGTTTACGCACTGACGGGAACTATCGTCACCATCGCCGGTACCGGCACGGCAGGATATACCGGCGATCTGGGCTTCGCCATCAATGCGAAACTGAATGCTCCGCAAGGCGTGGCCGTTGACCCGGTTGGCGAGCTTTATATTGCAGACACATTGAATAATGTCGTCCGCAAGGTCGATCCAGTCACCGGCATCATCACAACCGTTGCCGGTAACAAGACCGCTGGCTTTTCCGGAGATGGCGCATCTGCGGTAAGCGCAAGTTTGAGCAATCCCACTGCTGTCGCCGTGGATGCGGCGGGCGATCTCTACATCGCCGACACAAATAACGCGCGAATCCGCAAGGTGTATGCGGCCAGCGGAAACATCACAACAGTGGCTGGCGGCGGTTCTCTGACTCCCGACCTCGCCGACGGCGGTGCCGCGACACTGGCCGCACTATCGCAGCCATCTGGAGTTTTCCTCGATCCCTCCGGTCAGATTTTGATCTCCGATCAATCGAACGCCACAATCCGCCAGGTATCCACAGACACTCCCATCTTGAACTTCGGCTCGGAGACGGTCGGAGGCACAACCGCCGCCCAGACGGATTTTCTCTCGAACATCGGCAATCAACCGCTCGTCATCAGCCAATTCTCTGCCCCAGAAGATTTCCCGATGGCTCCCGACGCGGCCCAATGCACAATCAGCAATCTTGACGCGGGCAATCTGTGCGACCTGAGCTTTGTCTTTCATCCTGCGAGCACAATTACTATCTCCGGACCGATTATCGAAGATGCTTTGATTACAGACGACGCCCTCAACGAGGCAGCGGCGCAACAGGCCGTCGTTATGACCGGCGACGTGATCGTCCCAACGATGATCGCGACGACCACCACCATCAGCGTGAATCCAGCCAGCGCCATTTATGGAACTCCGGTTGTCCTGACGGCAACCGTCAGCACGAGCGGTGGACCCGTTCCCAGCGGGGATGTTATGTTCTCCATCAATGGCAATCAAGCCGGAGGCGCATCGCTGAACGGCTCCGGCGTCGCCACCGTCACCCTGTTGGCCGCGCCCACCGGCACTGATGTTGTCACCGCATCCTTCGCTGCGCAGGGCAACTACGACGAGAGCAGCAGCGGCCAGGCAACTCTGATCGTGACTCCAGCGAACTCGCAGATCGTTCTGACAGCTTCCGCCCAGCAGATACGCCTAGGTCAGAATGTCAACTTCACCGCGAATGTCACTTCCGCCACCACCGGAATACCCACCGGCAATGTGGAGTTCCTGAACGGAAGCGCGCAGATCGGGGTAGCGATATTGAACGCGAGCGGACAGGCCATCTTCAACACGCAGAACCTGCCCGCCGGTACGGATACGATCACCGCTCAATATCTGGGCGATGGAAACTTCCAGACCTCCACTTCGAACTCGGTAGTGGTCACAGTCGCGGACGACACCCTGACCATGACCGTCACCCCCACACAAATGGATATTCCCGGAGGAAAGACCGGGCAGGCAACGCTGACCCTGACGCCGAAGAACGGCTTCGCAGGCACGGTCAATCTCTCCTGTGCAGGATTGATTCAGGGAGCCACCTGCCAGTTCAGCGCTCCGACTGCTACATTTGTGGCGCAGACGCAGACGCCGCAAACCTTCACCCTGGTTATCAACCCAAATACCGTAGCGACCGCAGGCTTTGGTTTCCCTTCCGGCAAAAGCAATCCCCTGATCCGGCTCCTTCTCCTGTTGCTGACCCTAGGTGCCGCCCTGCTGGTGTTCCGCGCGCGGAAACGATCCATTTGGATTGGTCTGGGCCGTGCGCTGCTGGTGGTGTTCTGCATTGGGCTTTGCACGTTGTCGGGATGCACAAATCTCGCTCCCGCGGCGCCCGTGATGGATGCGATTACGGTGCAGGCATCGATGCCATCGACCGGCGTAATTACTTCGGTGCAAATGCAGGTTAATATGGCGCAATAACGAACTGTGGCAGAAGTAAACACGGAAGATCCGTCCGCTGTCGGCTCCTGGATTTTCGAGGGGGCTGGCGGCGGATTTTTTCCAGCACGAGAAATCATTCGGCGACGGCCGTAGCAGCATAGAATATGCGAAAGTCCAATACGCTGCAGGGGTTCAATGAAACGTCAGATCAAGGGGTTGCTGCTATCGCCGGGCGCCAAGAAATTTGTCGATCGGATTGAAGCCGCCGTTCCGCTGGTTCGCAAGTGGCACCGCTTCGAGTATGAAGAACATTTTCTGCGCGTCGCGCAGTGGGAGCGGATGTTCTCCGGTGTCTACTCCTCGTTTGCGGAGGCATCTGCGGCGATCCCCTCGAATCGCAACAACAGCTACGACAATCCCGACTCCGCGACTTTCCTTGGACACAAAGGTTCCATCCGATCCAGCGACTATCCCGTGCTTTTCTGGCTGGAGCGACTCCTGCCGCAGAATCCAAACCTTCTCGATTTCGGCGGATATCTCGGCATCTCCTATTACTCGTTCGATCGGCTGCTGCAGTATCCGACGAACCTTCAATGGACGATCTACGATGTGCCCGCGGTGGTGAGCGGAGGAGAAAAGCTGGCCGCGGAGCAAGGGCGCACGAATCTTTGCTTCACAACATCTTTTGAACACGCAGAGACCTGTTCCTTATTGCTGGCTTTTGGCTCACTACAGTTTCCTGAGCGCTCTTTTGCGGAGTTTCTGCGGCCGCTTAAGAGTCGTCCTCGGCATATTCTTTTGAACAAAACTCCGCTCGGCCCGCTACCCACTTTCTATACGCTGCACAATATGGGGCCTGCATTGGCGCCGTACCGCATCGCCAATCGCGAGGAGTTTTTGCAGTCTTTGGCAGACCTGAATTACGAAGTGATCGAAAGCTGGGAAAATCCGGAGTTCGGCTGTTCTATTCCGTTTTATCCGGATCACTCTCTGCGCGCTTTCAGCGGAATGTATCTGCGGCAGAAATAAACGGCCTCTGCTAATTCAGATAGCGTTTGGCTGGCTTCGGCACTTCGCCGCGTGGATGATCCACACAGCGGTAGCTCGAAGCCGCCTTCCGGTCGCCGCCCATGTAGTTTGGGAATTTCGGATATGCGCAGATTGGCCGCTGAAATTCGATTCCCTTCGCGGGTTTGTCATCGACGAACGTCGTCGCAATCACCTCATCGGGAGCTTTGCCTTGTTCCACCCATCCGATAAGCGCCGTGAGAAGATCATGCTCGCTGTCGGTCGGGACATTCAGCCCAAGACTTTGCCCAAAGTCATGCAATCCAGGCCCGCCCCCACAATGCGCCATTCCAGGGATTAGAAAATATCGAAAAAAATCCTGTGTCTGGGTTAGCGCTTGCTGCCGCGCATTTTCGCCCGAATGGGCAAGCTTGCTCTGCTGGTTGTCAATCACCCGATCGTAATAGTTCAGCGCATCCTGATACGGAACCAGAGGATCGGCTGTTCCCGTGAACATCACGATCTTGCCACCCATTTTTTTTATCTTGCTCAAATCAGGATTGTTGGCATTCAGGATCGGCGCCAACTTTCGATCCACCTTATCTTGATCTTGATCGTAATCGAATTTCGTGTAATCGAACTTGGCGCCCAATGCCCATTGAAATGGATAGAACTGCGCAGCCATCTTCGCTGGGTTTTCCTGCTGCAAAACTCCCGCCAGAGAATTTTCGCTGCCCAATGGAATCGGCGTATAGATGCGCTCGCCGGTCTTCGGATTTGTCGGCCCGGCGTAAATCAGCTTCAGCGCTGCCAGCTGTGCGCCGGTTAAGCAATCGTTCTGATCATTGGCATGGCACTTGGGAAGCGTGTCCGGATTGAATTTGCATTCTCTTGGATCGGTTAAAAAAGCATCTTCTGGCGAGCCGCCGTCCTTCCCTGCGCAAGCGGAGACGACTGCCTTTGTGATCCACGCAATCTTTTCCGCCGGCAACCGCGCGCCCGCCGTCGAATTTGTCGCCTTCAGATTCCACAGAAATCCGGTATGGATGTGAGTGCGGTTGTTCGCCGGGGCTCCCGCGATGATCCCGTTATAGTCGGCGGGAAAGCGTTGCGCTTCCATCAATGCCTGGCCGCCGCCGGTTGAGCAACCCACAAAATAGGAGCGGCTCTCGGACTTACCGTAAAAGCTGGCCAATATTTTCTTCGAGACCGACGTCATTCGATGTGTGGAGCGATAGCCGAAGTCCGCCCATCGCTCGGGATGATCCACCACCGCATCGGCGTGCGGGGAGGTTCCCATATCCGTATTCGCGGTTGCGAATCCTCGCTGCAATCCCAAAGCGAGTTCCTTATAGCTGATCTTCCCTGCTCCACCGCCGTTTCCAGTGCCGAGAAATCGTCCATTCCAATCGCGCTCCGGCATCCACAGCTCTATTTTGATGTTGGAATCCGGGGTTGGCTTTAGAGTGGCGGCCACACGGCAAAACGCGGGCAGGCCGGAAATGGGATCTCCAGTGGGCGGCGCAAACGTTCCGCTGGAGATCAATTGCGCTGCGGTAATTGTGACGTTGGTCAACTTCGCTTGCGCGAGCGCTTGGCAGTGAGAATCCGCTACCGATCCACAGGCAATCAGCGGCATCCCAAAGAAAAGGCAGATCAAGATTTTTGCGATCATTTTTTTGTCGAATTTGGCGAAGAAATCTGGTGACCCCGGGAAGATTCGAACTTCCGACCTGCGGTTTAGGAAACCGTCGCTCTATCCACCTGAGCTACGGGGCCACATGGGTGAGTTTACACCGCATAATAAACAGTCCTGACATTCCGAGCGAAGCGCACCATACCTCTCTCATCCCGAGTGAAGTCGAAAGATCTGCTTTTTAATTTCTACGGATCTAATACCGGATGTCCGCCATCAGCAATTCCACTTCGCGTTGCTGATCCCCGGTCAACGGCAGCAGCGGCAACCGTGGACGTCCGCCGTAGTATCCATTCAGGTCGCAGGCGAATTTCAGCCCAGGAATACCCAACTGACCTCCGACGCGGCCAGCGGCAACCCGGATCCGTTCCTGCTTTTCCTCCGCCAGTCCGAAATCCCCTTCCTTCCACGCTGTCCAAACTTCGTAGCAGCACTGTGGAGCGCAGGTCGCGAAAGAGACAACGCCGCCGCTCGCGCCGGCAGCCAGCGCGGCGTGCAGCGTGCCCGCGCTTCCGGCCAGCACCCAAAAGCCAACTTCCTTTTGCCGCGTTTTCATTTGTGTCGGCGGTGCCGTCGCAATCGCGGTACTGCCCTGGCCCAGTGCGTCTGGGGTGACAAGCGCAACCGCACCCGGGCTCTCCGGCTGCATTCGATTGGTCACGGCGGCAAAGGTTGGCGTCACGGTCACGGTGCGCGTAACGAACTCTGTGGCTTGGCGGATCGCAGCCATGCGTTCCGGTTTCCCGCTCGAATCCTTGATCCCAATGATGTTCGGATGCTGTGCCAGCTCCGCGATCACATCGATCGGCAAATCGTACAGCGTCAACACAGGCACGCTGTACAAAACCACCGGCAGCGGCGAATGGTCCGCCACCGTCCGGTAATACGTCAGCATCTCCATCTGCGGTCCGTCTCCGCGATGAAACTGGCCCCGATAGAAGTGCGGTGTTCGCACCAGCGCGGCATCGTAGTTCAGAGCTGCTGCCTGTTCGGCCATCGCCACCGTCTGCCGCACGCTCTCCTGCCCAACGCTGGCAATCATTACCTTCTCCGGGGCGGCTGCCGCGATCGCCGTCGCTAGAACTTCCCGCTGTTCCTCCTCGCTCAACATCACCGCTTCGCCGGTGGACCCCAGAACCACCATTCCCGCGAGTTGCGTGCGCGAGTAGCGATCGACGTTGTGTTCCAGCTTGCGCGGATAGAGATCGCCGTTTGGAGCAAAGGGAGTGGTAATGGGCGGGAAGATGCCTTCGAGCAACATGGAATCATTTTAGGCGATCAACAACCGCCTGCCGATTCACGGCATCGGTAATGGCATGATCCTACATCGTGATGACGGCGGCCCCGTTAATGCGGTCCTCTTTGAGCGCCAGCAACGCCTTATTGGCCTGGTCGAGTGGAAATTGGGTCGCCCTCGGTCGAAGACCGATATTGGCCGCAATTCCAAGAAAATCGCGGGCATCGGCGCGGGTCATATTAGCCACGCTGCGAATCTCGCGCTCTCCCCAGAGCAGATGATCGTAATCGAACTCAGGAATGCGATCAAGATGAATGGCATTGATCGCCACCACGCCGCCTTTTCGCAGACTGGCGAGAGCGGCGACCACAACGTCGCCGCTGGGAGCAAACGTCACCGCGCGATCGAGCGCCACCGGAGGTTTCTCCCGTTCGCTGCCTACCCAGGTAGCATCCAGCGAAGCCGCCAGTGCGCGGTGCGAGGCCCCGCGAGTGGACACATAGACCTCACATCCCCATGACTGCAAAACCGCAACCGCCAGGTGCGCCGATGCACCGAAACCGAACAGACCCACACGCTCTCCATGCTCAACTCCCGCGACCCGCAGGCTGCGAAAGCCGATGATTCCCGCGCACAGTAGCGGCGCGGCGTGCAGGTCATCCAGAGTATCCGGGAGAGGAAAAACAAAATCCGTCCGGACAAGCGCGTATTCGGCGTAACCGCCATCCACGGAATACCCGGTGAACGTCGGTGAATCGCACAGATTCTCTTGGCCACGCCGGCAGTAGAAACAGGTCCCGTCGACGCCGCCGACCCAGGAAACCCCTACCCGCGTGCCGAGTGGAAGTTCCGATGTGGCTCCTTCGACAATCTCGCCGACGATCTGATGACCGGGAATTAATTTCTGGCGGAGCCGGGGCAGTTCTCCTTCCACAATATGCAGATCGGTCCGGCAGACGCCGCACGCGCGAACCCGCAGGAGCGCGTGACCGGGCGTCACCGCCGGCATTGCAGCTTCTCCAATGGCCAGCGGGCGCTCTGAAATCTTTCGAGGTTCGTTCAGAATTGCCGCTTTCATCCGGACTCTCCCCTATTCGCAATTGGATGCAATTCGCCGGGGGGCGCACATTCAAGCCTTCGGCTTCCCAGGCGAGCGATTTGTGCTCGCTGGGGTGAAAGCCTGCCCTGAGCAAGCAAAAGCGAGTCGAACGGGTCGGCTTGAGCGGGGGAGAAAGCCGGCTGCCGTGGCGACCCATTCAAGCCACGCAGTTTGTGGCTTGAATGGGATGAAGAAAATCTCTACACTCTGGCAGCGATTCTCGCCGCGTGCAAATTCTGTAACGCGTTCACGGAGATATCCTGGTGCTGCAGCGCCACCATGCCTTCGGCCGCGGCACGGGCGGCGGCAATCGTCGTAATCGTCGGAATGCGTTGAGTCACAGCGGCACGGCGGATGGCCTTCTCATCGAAAAAGGTGTCCTGGCCTCGCGGCGTATTGATGATCAGCTGAATGCGTTCGCCCTTGATCAGATCGACAATATTTGGGCGACCTTCTTTCACTTTGTAGACCCGTTCGACGACGAACCCGGCCTTTTCCAGCACATCGGCGGTTCCATGGGTCGCAACCAGGTGGAATCCGAGCTCGACAAATTGCTGCGCCAGTCCAATCACCGCGGCTTTGTCGTGGTCGTTCACGCTCAAAAACACAGTGCCTTCAGAGGGCAATCGCAGGCCAGAGGAAAGCTGCGCTTTGGCGAACGCCTCGCCGAAGTTGTCGGCCACGCCCATCACTTCTCCGGTCGATTTCATCTCCGGGCCAAGTACGGTATCGACGCCGGGAAATTTATTCCAGGCAAACACTGGCGATTTTACGAAGTAGTGCGAGCCGGTTTCGAGCACCGTCTTGTTGGCGATATATTCCGGCAGAAATTCGCGCAGCTTTCGTCCCGTCATCAGCCGTGCGGCAATCTTCGCCAGCGGCACGCCCGTCGCCTTCGAAACATAGGGGACCGTACGGGAAGCGCGCGGATTTACCTCAATCACAAAAACATTTTCCCGCTGCACCGCGAACTGGATATTCACCAGACCAATGACATCCAGCGCCTTTGCCAGTTTGAACGTGTGTTCGCGGATCGTTGCCAGCACCGCTTGGGAAAGGTCCACGCTGGGCATCACACATGAAGAATCGCCGGAATGGATGCCCGCCTCTTCAATATGCTGCATGATGCCGGCGATCACGATATCTTCGCCGTCCGACAGTGCATCGACATCGACCTCAATCGCGTCTTCCAGAAAATGGTCGATCAGCACCGGGCGTTGTTGGGAGTATTCGACCGCTTCGCGCATGTAGCGCGTCACCGCATCGTCATCGTATGCAATCACCATCGCTCGGCCGCCAAGCACATACGACGGCCGCACCAGCACCGGATATCCGACTCGTTGCGCACCCGCCACGGCTTCCTCAACGCTGGTGGCCAGCGCCCCCGGCGGTTGCGGAATTTGCAGGTCATCGAGCAGTTTGCCGAAACGCTTGCGATCCTCCGCCAGATCGATTGACTCGGGCGACGTGCCGATGATCGGCACCCCGGCGGCCTTCAACGGCAGCGCCAGATTCAACGGGGTCTGTCCGCCGAATTGCACGATCATGCCGATCTCCGCGCCGGAAGCGGCCTCATGCTCATACACTTCCAGGACATCTTCAAACGTTAGCGGCTCGAAATACAGCCGGTCACTGGTGTCGTAATCCGTCGAAACGGTTTCCGGATTGCAATTCACCATGATCGTCTCGTATCCGTCTTCCTTCAGCGCGAACGCGGCATGGCAGCAGCAATAGTCGAACTCAATTCCCTGCCCGATCCGGTTCGGCCCGCTCCCCAGGATGATGACCTTCCTGTTCTTCGTCGGCGTCGCTTCGTCTTCTTCGTCATAGCAGGAATAGAAGTAGGGCGTATAGCTTTCAAACTCCGCCGCACAGGTATCGACCAGCTTATACACTGGCTTCAGTTTGTGCCGCAGCCGCAGCTTCCGCACCTGCTGCGGAGCGTCCGACTTCTCCATTCCCCACAAATCGGCCAGCCGCGCGTCGGAAATGCCCATGCGCTTTGCTTTCCGTAGCATCTCAGGAGAAATTCCGTCGTGGGTCGTCTCCGCCAGGCTGCCAACCATGTCTGTCACTTCCTTAATCTGCTGCAGGAACCACGGATCCATCGACGTCATCCGCGCCACTTCGCGCACGGAATAACCACGCCGGAACGCATAGCGGATATACGCCAGCCGCTCCGGATGCGGCGTTACTAAACGCTGTGTCAAACGCCTCGGTTCGATGACCTCCGCGCTGATCGCTCTGCCCGTTTCCAGCGACCGCATCGCTTTCATCAGGGATTCTTTGAAAGTGCGGCCAATGGCCATCACTTCGCCGACAGATTTCATCTGCGGCCCCAGGCCTTCATCGGTTCCCGGGAATTTTTCAAACTGCCACTTCGGAATCTTCGTCACCACGTAGTCGATCGTCGGCTCAAAGCAGGAAGGCGTCTTCTGCGTAATGTCGTTCGGAATCTCATCGAGCGTGTAGCCAACCGCCAGCCGCGCCGCGATCTTCGCAATCGGAAACCCCGTCGCCTTCGACGCCAGCGCCGAGGAGCGCGACACGCGCGGATTCATTTCGATCACGACCATGCGCCCGGTCATCGGATGCACGCCAAACTGCACGTTCGACCCGCCGGTCTCAACACCGATCTCGCGCATTACCAGAATCGTCGCATCACGCATCGCCTGATATTCGCGGTCAGTCAGCGTCTGCGCCGGAGCCACTGTAATCGAGTCGCCGGTGTGCACGCCCATCGGGTCCACATTTTCAATTGAGCAGATGATGATGACGTTGTCCGCCAGGTCGCGCATCACCTCCAGCTCATACTCTTTCCATCCCAGCACCGACTCTTCGATCAAGCATTCATGTACAGGTGAAAGATCAAGCCCGCGCGAGAGAATTTCGATCAACTCTTCGCGGTTGTAGGCCAATCCGCCGCCGGAGCCGCCCAGTGTGAACGATGGCCGGATGATCACCGGGAATCCAATCTTGCCGGCGAACTCCAGGCCATCGCGGATGTTGTTCACCAGCGCAGAGCGCGGCACGTCGAGCCCGATGCGATGCATGGCGTCTTTGAACAGCAGCCGGTCTTCCGCTTTTTTAATGGCTTCGAGCTTCGCGCCGATCAGCTCCACGCCGTACTTTTCAAGCACGCCGGAGTCCGCCAGCTCGACGGCAAGATTCAGCGCCGTCTGTCCGCCCACCGTGGGCAGCAGTGCAAATACGCCGTCGCGGCCTTCCGCCGCCAGCATCTCCTTTTCAATGCGAATGATCTCTTCCAGATACTCGCGCGTCAGCGGCTCAATGTAGGTGCGGTCCGCCAGTTCAGGATCGGTCATAATGGTGGCCGGGTTGGAATTTACCAGCACCACCTCATACCCTTCGGCCTTCAGCGCCTTGCAGGCCTGGGTGCCGGAATAGTCGAACTCCGCCGACTGCCCAATCACAATCGGCCCCGAGCCGATTACCAGAATCTTCGTGATGTCATTTCTGCGTGGCATCTATCATCCGTTTCTATCTGTAAATCTCTCGCCAGTGTCCGACATCGAGTACCCGTACAAGCAGGTACTTCCACTGAATGTCACAAATCACACGATGGTCTCCGACACGAAAACCCCTTATCAAGGCAGCATCTGCGCCGGGAAATTCAATTTTTTATAATCTGGCACGAAATCAAAATCTTTTCTTTCTTCCTCATCCATTTTGGGAGCAGCAACCACATCGCCTTTTTGATTCATAAAATTTCCGGTCTTACGACTTAGCTTTCCGTCTGAAGTGAAGGCTAAATGTTGTTCATATATCCACCCATAAGACCATTTACCGTTACCGTCGTAAGGAAGAGACCATTGTGTAGATTGGACGAAGCGAATTGCCCTGTTAGGGCCAAAGCAAAACATTGTATTCTGCTCCGACTCGATGTCAGTTGCCCACAAATTTACGACGGAAGCTACGCCATCCTGCTTCCAAAACTCCGCGGTTGTCAAAGAATCCGATTCTGCGTCGTATACGTCTTTCGGTAAATCCTTGGATATCGTCCAATGCCCACCCAACGTGTAAATCGGCTGTTTGCCATTTGTTGAGAACCCACAGGCACTAACAAACTGTTCCACCCGTGCAGATGGATGATGCCTCTTCACGGAATCAATGTAACGGTAAAATGGACTTAAAAAAATCGAAGCGCTGCCTGCAAGCACAACTGCAATGAATGCCAATCCGCTCACTTCTTCCACTCCTCCATCATCTTGCGGAAGTCCTTGAAGAGGTAGTGAGAATCGTGCGGTCCGGGGCTGGCCTCTGGATGGTACTGCACGCTGAACAGCGGCAAACTGCGATGCCGCAGACCCTCGAGCGTATTGTCATTCAGGTCGATGTGCGTCAGGTCCACGTCGCTCTGCTTCAGTGAATCCGGATCGACGGCATAGTTATGGTTGTGCGCCGTGATCTCCACCTTGCGGGATTCCATGTGCTGCACCGGATGATTGCCGCCGTGATGGCCGAACTTCAGTTTGTAGGTTTTACCGCCCAGCGCAAGACCGATGAACTGGTGTCCAAGGCAAATCCCAAAGATCGGCGTCTTCCCCATCAGACGCCGGATATTTTCCTGCGCGTAGTGCACCGGCTCTGGATCGCCCGGGCCGTTCGACAGAAACACGCCGTTCGGATTCAGCGCCAGCACATCTTCTGCGGAAGTTTGCGCCGGAACAACCGTCACGCGGCAGCCCTGTTGCGTCAGCATCCGCAGGATGTTCCGCTTTATGCCGTAGTCGTACGCCACCACATGCATATCCGGCTCGACGACTGCGGGCGCGGGTTGAAGTTCGCTCCTAAGAGAGTCCCTCTGCGCAAACTCAAGCTCGGTGGTGTCCCACTCATATCGCGCCTTGGTCGTTACCACGCTGGCGAGATCAGTGCCGTCCATCTTGCGGATTGAACGCGCCTTGGCGATCAGCACTTCCGGGTTGGTTTCCAGAGACGAGATCACGCCCCGCATTACGCCATAGGTCCGCAGATGCCGCACCAACGCGCGCGTATCGATCTCAGAGATTACCGGAACATTGAAGCGTTCCAAATATTCATCTGCCACGCGCTGCGAACGCCAGTTGGAGCTAATGGGCGAAAACTCCCGCGTCACCAGGCCTTCAATATAAGGCCGGTTCGCTTCGTCGTCTGCATTGTTTGTGCCGTAATTGCCGATTTGCGGGTTGGTAAGAACGACTATTTGTCCCGCATAGGAAGGGTCGGTGAATATTTCCTGATAGCCGGAGAGTGAAGTGTTAAAAACAACCTCGCCGTAGCACTCTGCCTTGGCCCCGTAGCCGCGGCCCTGAAAGATACGCCCATCTTCGAGCGCAAGTATGGCCTGCATCGCATCCCCGCGGGAGTGGATTTTATAGATTTTAGCAGATTCCAGCCGGTTGCCTTGTGGAAGACTGGAACGATCTTGAAACGTGTCACCCTGAGCGGAACGAAGACGTCCCCTTCACACCTGGTTTTGGCTGGAACGGAGAAGATTCTTACCGCACGACACCCATATCGTCCGTGGGCCAGTAGACAAATGACGCCTTGCCGTAAATCAGGTCCCGCTGTACAGGCCCAAAGTCGCGGCTGTCGCTTGAGATCAGGCGATGATCTCCCATCACAAAATACTGGTTAGCGGAAAGTACGGTGTTAGGATACGAACGCTCATCGCGAAAGCGTTCAGGAACATATCGTTCCGCCAGCGCGGCGCCATTCACGTATACCTGCCCCCGGTCGATCCGAATGTCGTCTCCCGGAACCGCAATCACCCGTTTTATGTAGCTTTTCTCCGGATCTCGCGGATAGTGGAACACGATCACGTCGCCACGATGGATCGGCTCAAAGCGATATTCAATTTTGTTGATGAACAACCGCTCCTGATCCAGCAGCTCCGGCATCATGCTGGTGCCTTCCACTCGCACCGGCTGGTACAGAAACGTGATGATCAGGAACGAAATTCCAATGGCGAACAGAAGATCGCGTAGCCACGCAGACAAGATGCCGTGCGGCTTCAGTTCGGGAGCTTCCGGTTTCTCGCTTGGAATTTCAGATGGGTCGGCAGACTGCAAGGGTGTGGATGAACCTCGTCTTTATTTTATATCCTCAGGGTTGTCTCATATCCTTACGGGCTTTTTCGGAGGTTACAGGACGCGAAAATCGCTGTAGGCTGTCGCTTGAAACTCCCGTTACCGCTATGTCCCAGTTCCCTGCCGCTCACTCCTTCTTGATAAAAGCCATCACTGAGCACGCTTTCCCCGGCGCCGCCTATGGCGTGTTGCTCGACGAACAGGTGCTTGCTGCCGAAGCAGTTGGGCGTTTCACCTACGATCCGAACTCCCCACAGGTTCAGCCAGAAACGATCTTTGATATCGCCAGCGTCACGAAAGTGCTGGCGACAACTGCGATGGCCATGTCGCTATGGGAGCGCGGCCAGCTTGACCTCGACCAGCCGGTTGGCGAACGGCTGCCGCAATTCGTTGCGGATGAACCTGCGGACAGCGCGAAACATTCCGTTACTCCTCGCATGCTGCTGGCACATAGCTCTGGCTTACCCGCCTACGCGCGGTTGTACGAGCAGCACCGCACGGCAGACGCCCTACTCAGTGCCTGCCTGCGAATGCCGCTTGAATCCGCGCCGGATACGCGAACCGTTTACTCCGACATCGGCTTTATCATCCTCGGGCCTCTGCTGGAAGCCATCGCCGACGAACGGCTGGATCGGTATTGTCATCGAAACATCTTTACCCCGCTCGGAATGTCCTCGACTCTCTACCGCCCGCCTGCAGAGGTCAGTTCGGCGATTCCGCCGACCGGGATTGACAATGAGTTGCGCCATCGCACCCTGCAGGGCGAAGTGCATGACGACAACTGCTATGTGCTGGGTGGCGTCAGCGGCCATGCCGGGTTGTTTTCGAACGCCGGAGATATCCTGCGTTTCGCAAACTGCATTCTGAATGCCGGCGTTCCCCTTTTTCGCCCGGAGACAGTTTCCCTGTTCACCGCACGCAACTCGAACATGCCCAACGCCCGCGCCCTCGGCTGGGATATGCCGACGAGGCCGTCGTCATCCGGCCAATATTTCAGCCCCTCGTCCGTAGGACATCTGGGCTATACCGGAACGTCCTTATGGATCGACTTCGAAAAGCGTCTCGCGGTGGTTTTGCTGACCAACCGCACCTTCCCTGGCAAGGAGCGGGAAGAGGTTTTTAACCAGATTCAGCAGGTGCGTCCGCGCTTTCATGATGCGGTCATCCGCGAGTTGGGACTCGATTTCCTTATCGATTCTTCCGATCCCATGAATTGGAAAAAATAAACGCTTCCACTGAAAAATCAGGCAGGCGATACAATTCGATCAGAGCAGATTGCAAGCTCCCGGTGGAGTTTTTTGAGGCTTATGACAACCAGTACGAGTGATAAGAAAGCCAAACCCGCCGAAAATAACGGCAAAGGTTCGATCACGGACCTGGAACGACTGACTACGGAAAGCCCGAATGAGGCTTCGCAAGGCTTCGACACCAAATCCGCACTTGATATTGCCCGCATCATCAATCATGAAGATGCCAAGGTTGCGGCGGCTGTCAAAAGGTCGTTGCCGGAAATTGCCGTCGTTATCGACAACGTAGCCCGTTGTCTGCGAGATGGTGGCCGGCTCCTCTATGTAGGCGCCGGTTCCAGCGGACGCATTGCCGCTCTCGATGCTTCAGAGATTCCGCCTACCTACTCAACCTCTCCGCTCACCGTCCAATACATTATGGCCGGCGGCCCGAAAGCGCTTGCCTCTTCGATGGAAACCAATGAGGACTCGCGCGAACTCGGCCAGCGCGACATTGCCCGTCGTCGCCCCACCCGCAAGGACATCGTAATCGGCATCTCGGCCAGCGGACGCACGCCCTACGTGGTCGCAGCCATCGAATATGCGCACGGCCGCGGCTCAAAAACCGCCGCGGTGACTTGCAACTATCATTCGGAACTGGCGACGGTGGCCGACGTAACCATCGTGGCCGACGTCGGGCCCGAGGTGGTGCTGGGATCGACCCGCATGAAGGCTGGCAGCGCGCAGAAGATGATCCTGAACATGATTACCACCGGAGCGATGACGCGGCTCGGTTACGTGTACGAAAACCTAATGGTGAACGTGCACATGAAAAACCAAAAGCTGGTGGATCGCGGCATCCGGATTTTGCAGCAGTCGTGCAACGTGGATCACGACACGGCGGTGCGAACCATCAAAGCCGCAGGCAAAAGCGTGCCGATCGCGGTGGTGATGTTGAAGGCCAAAGTCGATAAGCAGGAGGCGTTCCGGCGGCTGGCAAAGGCGGATGGCAATGTACGTCGCGCCATCGAAGATACGACGCTCGAACTCTAAATAAATGACAACATGCTGTCAATATGACAACAACTTGTCAAAATAAGTGACAACATCTTGTCACATTGACAACATTTTGTCGATGTTGGCCAAAATGCACTGGAAATGCAGCATTTTTGAAACAGATCAAGAACCAGAACCCCGGGAACTCTAAATGGACAAGTTCATCATCCGTGGCGGCACACCGCTCGAAGGCACGATCCGAATCAGCGGCGCGAAGAACTCCGCCCTTCCCTGCATGGCTGCCGCCATCCTGACCGAAGACGAAGTCATCCTCGAAAACATTCCCGACGTTCGCGACATTGAAACCGAGCGGAAGCTGCTTGCCTCCATGGGCGCGGAAGTCGAGCTGGGCTATGGACGTGCGCACCATCGCACCCGCATCCGTTGCGCGCTGCTGTCGGACCCGGTCGCCAAATACGAAATCGTCAAAACCATGAGGGCGTCATCACTCGTTCTGGGGCCGCTGATCGCGCGGACCGGTATGGCCCGTGTCGCCATGCCCGGCGGTTGCGCCATCGGCGGACGCCCGATCGATCTGCACATTAAAGGGCTGCAGGCGATGGGCGCGGAGATCGCGCAGGAGCACGGCTATCTGGAAGCGCGGACGAAACGGCTGCGCGGCGCGCATATCGTCTTCGAAAAGATCACCGTCACCGGAACGGAAGATCTGCTGATGGCGGCCGTTCTGGCGGAAGGCGAAACCGTGATGGAAAATTGTGCCCGCGAGCCGGAAGTGACCGACCTGGCCGCGTTGCTGACGGCGATGGGCGCCCGCATCGAAGGAGCTGGAACCTCCACCATTCGCGTGCAGGGAGTGGAAAAGCTGCACGGCGCGCGGTATCGCATCAATCCCGACCGCATTGAGGCGGGAACCTTTTTGGTCGCAGGCGCGATCACGGGCGGCGACCTGACGCTGACCGGCTGCAACCCCAATCATCTGACTTCCGTGATCGAAAAATTGCGGGAGTGCGGTGTTCTCTGCGACCTGCAAGCGGATTCAATCCGTGTCCACAGTCCGCATGAGCTGCGCAGCGCGAATATTTCCACCGAAGAGTATCCCGGCTTCCCCACCGACATGCAGGCGCAATTTATGGCGCTGGCGACGCAGGCCACGGGTACCTCCGTGGTGACCGAAAACATTTTCGAAAACCGTTTTATGCATGTGCAGGAACTGATTCGCATGGGCGCGAATATCCACGTCGATGGCCGTACGGCGACGGTGGTGGGAAGATCGCCGTTGTCGGCGGCAGCGGTGATGGCGTCGGATCTGCGCGCTTCCGCCTCCCTGGTGCTGGCCGCGCTGGTAGCCGAAGGCGAGACCATCGTCGACCGGGTGTATCACATCGACCGCGGCTATGAACGCATCGAGGAAAAGCTGCGCGGCGTCGGCGCTAAGATTCGCCGCATCGGCAACGTCTTCCGCGAGAACGAAGCGCCGGTGGCGCAGGCGATGGCGTAAATGAGTCAGGCTCTTCCATACCCCACTCAAGTCAAAGGCCGGCTTGAATGGGGCATCCAGCGTGATGCCGATCGATGAAATCCTTCCTTGCACCATTCCGATTTATCCGCAACGCGATGCGGGGCCATTGGCTGCATCCCTGGCGCAGCCCATATCTTCGCTGGCGGATGGAAACTTACTCCGGCATCCCAGCAGAGACGATTGACGCCCGCATCTTCTGGAAATTCATATCGGCGGAAAAAGGCCGCCTGCTGAAATTCCTGCTGTGGACAAGGGAAATTGAGGCCAGCCGGAACCGGGCCTGGAAGAAGAGTTCGTGATCCGCTACGGCATTCTTGGGTTTGGGCATCATGGCCGCAGACGGCTGATCCCGGGATTTGCCGGCGCGAAAGAGGCCAGACTTGCCGGCATCTGGCGTCGAAATATCGAAAAAGCAGAATCTGACGCCAACGAATTCGGCATCGAACATGCTTTCTCTTCCGCCGAAGAGTTGTGCTCATCCCCGGCCATTGATGCCGTCTTCGTCACTTCTCCCGACGCATTTCACATGCGCGATACTCTGCTGGCATTCCGCCACAATAAACCGGTGCTGTGCGAAAAGCCTCTGGCGATGGATGCCGAGGAGGTGCGACAGATGCTGGCCGCCTCACAAAAAGCGAACCTGCTTTTTGGAGTGGCGCAGAATTTCCGCTACAACCGCAGCGTGAACCTGATCCGCGACTGGGTGCAGGCGGGAAGGGTCGGCAAGCCGATCTTCGCGTCGGCGCATTTCTATTTTCAGGCCGGGCATAGTCCGCGCGCATGGATCTACGATCCGTCGCTTGCCCGCGGCGGCGTGATGGGGGATGTCGGCATCCACTGCATCGACGCATTGCGCTTTATTTTGCAGGACGACGTGTCCGCAGTTACAACCATCGCTGCGAGCGATGTCCATTCGAAAGACATCGATTCGAACGCGGTGCTCACGCTGGATTTTGCGCGAGGGGCGATCGGCTCGATGATGGTCAGTTTCCGTTCGGCTTACCGCACATTGCTCGAAGTCGTCGGAGAAGATGGCATCGTTCGGTGCGAGAGCGGGCTTACCGTGGACTTTCCCGTGGATGTTTTGTTGTTGCAGGGCGGCAAGATTATTGAGAGCCAGCAAGTTTCAAACACAGACGGGTACAGCCGAATGCTGGATGGATTCAGCGCAGCGATCGAAGGCCACGGCAGCTATGCAGCGACCGGAGAAGATGGCCTGCGAAACCAGCTTGCGCTCGATGCCGGGTATGCGAGCTGGCGGTCGGGACGTAAGGAAATTGTTTCGGGTTCGAGATAACCCATGTCTCAGAAGCGAGACATGGGGCACCTGGCGGAAAGAAACAATCTCAAATTGAAATTATTTGTTTAGCTCGAGCGCGATCTGAGCTTCGTCCGCGCGTTTGGCGCGCATTACAAAAGCGATACTTCCCAGCACGACCGCCGTGCCCGCAATCATTGTCCACGGCACAGCCTCCCGCAGAAAGAAAGCTCCTTCGACGACAGCGATGATGGGAACAATCAATTGCAGGCTGGTCAGTTGATACGCCTCAATATGCTTCAGCAGCCAGTAATACAGCGTAAAGCTGATCGCGCTGGCGAAGATGCTGAGGAAAACCAGCGCGACGATGGCCTGGGTAGACCACGCAGCCGGCTGGCCGCGTTCAAAGGCAAGGCTGCCGAGCGCCAGCCAGATTCCTCCCAGAAAGAACTGAATCGACGTGCTGACAAAGGGATTGACGCCGCGCAGCGCTTCTTTTGCATACACGGAAGACCAGGCATAGAGTGCTACGGCGGCCAGCACGGCGACAGCTCCGGCGGCTTGCCAGAGCGAAGTGGAGATGGCGCCGGAGAGAACCAGTCCCATGCCGCCCAAGCCAATAATCATTGCCTGCCAGGCGGCGCGGGGCACGCTGCGCCCGGCCATCCAAGGCGTCAGCACGGCGGAGATCAACGGCATGGCGCCGAAGATGAGCGCGGTGAGGCCGGAGGAAAGCCGCTGCTCCGACCAGAAGGTGAGCGCGGAAGGGATGGCGATCATGGTAAGGCTGAGCAGCAAGGTTGCGCGCAGGCCTTTCCCGGCAGGCCACGGGAGGCGCTTGAATTGAATCAACGGCAGCAGGATGACGGCGGCGAGCAGAAACCGCAGCGATGCGCTGTGCATGGCCGAAACCGCGGTGACGAGTACGCGGATCGCCATCCAGGTGCTACCCCAGATCACGGACAAAGCCACCATGCCGAGAATGATGCGGGTTTTCATGTTGGGCGCGCTCGTGTCATCCACCGGGGCTGAAGTCCCTCGGTCTTTGGCTTTTTTCGGCACGACTGAAGTCGTGCCCTGATACAAAACGGACTTCTAAAACACGCTGTTAAGAGAAACCCCACATCTCAGATTCGAGATGTGGGGCACTCGTGTGAAACGCGAGATCCTTCGGCTCAGGATGACAAGCTTCGGTTTAGCGACGCCCGCCCCGTCCGCCGCCGCCTCCACCGCCGGGGCGACGGCGACGGCGATTGTTGCCGCCTCCAGGTCCGCGTCCGCCGGGAGATTGTGGTCTGGCTGGCTGGCTGCCGTCGGCGCGGTTAAAGTTCTGGCCGTCCGGCGCAGATTCACCGCCTTCGTCGTCAAAGTCGTCGCCGCTTTCGAGAAGGATGGTGCTGCCGTTGGAAGCAGGCTGACGATCGCCCGCCGATGCGGCAACCTCACCCACGTGTCCGCCGCCCGCATTGGGATCCGGCAGGCCGAGCTTGATGCGCTGTTCCTTTAAGACGGCTTTGCGCGACAGCTTGATGCGGTTGCCTTCAATGGCAAGCACCTTGACCAGCACCTGATCGCCATCGTTCAGCTCGTCCTTGACTTCATGGACGCGATGCTCGGCGATCTCGCTGATGTGCAGCAGCCCGTCGGTACCCGGAAAGATTTCGACGAACGCGCCGAACTCCGCCAGGCGAACGACCTTGCCCAGATAAATCTTGCCGATTTCCGGCACCGCCGTCAGATTGCTGATCAGCTCGATGGCGCGCTTGAGGCCATCGGCATCGGAGGAGGCGACGTTGACCTTGCCGGTGTCGTCGACGTCGATTTTGACGCCGGTCGATTCGGTGATGCTGCGGATCATCTTGCCGCCAGGCCCGATCAGGTCGCGGATTTTATCGACCGGAATCTGCATGGTGTGGATGCGCGGAGCGAATGCGGACTTCTCGGTGCGGGCTTCGTTCAGCACGGCATCCATTTTGTCGAGCAGGAAGATGCGGCCGTCGCGGGCCTGGGCCAGCGCTTCCCGCATAATCTGCCCGGTGACGCCGCCGATCTTGATATCCATCTGCAGCGCGGTGATGCCGTTGCGCGTGCCTGCGACCTTGAAATCCATGTCGCCGTAGTGGTCTTCCGCGCCGGCGATGTCGGTCAGGATGGAATACTGATCGCCTTCCTTGACCAGGCCCATCGCGATGCCTGCGACGGAGGTCTTGAGCGGAATACCGGCCTGCATCAATGCCAGGCTGGTGCCGCAGACGGTCGCCATCGAGGAGGAGCCGTTCGATTCCAGAATGTCGGAGACGATGCGGACGGTATAGGGAGATTCCGCTTCGGTTGGAAGCACGGCGGAGATAGCGCGCTCGGCGAGCGCTCCGTGGCCCACTTCCCGGCGGCCGACGCCGGTCATACGTCCAACCTCTCCAACGGAAAACGGGGGAAAGTTATAGTGAAGCATGAAGCGTTTGCGCTGCTCGCCCTCGAAGGTCTCGAGGCGCTGCGAATCGTCCAGCGTGCCCAGCGTGGCGGTGACCAGCGCCTGAGTTTCGCCGCGGGTGAACAGGGCGGAGCCATGGACGCGGGGCAGCACGCCGACTTCAATGGAGATGGCGCGGATTTCGTTGAACTGGCGGCGGTCGGGCCGGATGCGGTCTTTGATGACCTGATCGCGGAAGATATTTTCCCGCAGCGCTTCGTAATATTTTGAGAGCTTTTTGGGGGCCGAAGGATCGTCGGCAGGAAGAGCGGCTTTCAACTCATCCTTAATCTCCTTGACCAGCGCGTAGCTTTCAAACTTGGGATGCTTGTGGGTGTCGAGCGCATCGCGCAGACGGTCGCCGATCTTTCCGGAGAGTTCGTTGTAATAGGCCTGGTCGAACTCCGGCGGGGTGACGGGGCGCTTGGGCTTGCCGGCTTTGCCGACCAACTCCGTGATAGCAGCGCAGATCTTTTTAATCTCGGTGTGGCCGAATTCGATGGCGTCGACGACAGCGTCCTCGCTGACCTGCCTGGC
>Ga0134128_10000070_pt1 | contig 142175 bp, 109 predicted proteins | sample KB31754_FD_96462 | JGI IMG/M metagenome (GOLD analysis project Ga0134128, IMG submission 96462) | Terrestrial soil microbial communities with excess Nitrogen fertilizer from Kellogg Biological Station, Michigan, USA - KB3-175-4 | ecosystem: Environmental > Terrestrial > Soil > Unclassified ... | reverse complement strand
CAACCGCGCCGTCATTTTCTAGAGTCGCAGGCCGATATAGCTTCACGCCAGCGATAATTGCCAAGCCGGCCGCAACCGGCACCAGCCACGAAGCGCGCCAGCGTTGCCAAGGGCTTGGCCTCATAGGCTGGTAAGTCGGCTCGGAGCGGCGGATCAACCCCTCGCTCCGAAGCCGCACCTCCAACGCATTCCAAACCGCGGGGCTTGGGTCCTCCACCTCCGAAAGCAATTTCGCCTGCGAGACAATCGTGTTCAGATCCAGCAGGAGTCCTGAGCAAGCAGGACAGGAGCTTAAATGCGCCTGCTGCTCTGAGGTAGGGCTGCCCTCGACACACTCCGAAAGTCCGCGCTCAAACTCTACGCAATTCATTACAGCCTCTCTCCCCGATACCGCGTCTGGCTCCTCATTTGTTGGCCTTTACGGCTCTGTCGATTCTAAGGAGCTCACGTAGTTTTAAACGAGCTTTGTGCAGCTGCGACTTACTGTTCCCGATCGAGCACCCAACCATTTCTGCGATTTCATTGTGCTCGTAGCCCTCAACGTCGTGCAGTACAAAGATCGTACGATAACCCGGCGGTAGTTCGTCAACCGCTCTTTGCAGCCGCAACCGGTCAATCGCTCCCGTCAAGCGATCATCCGGAGCGCCGGGCTCTTTCTTGACCGTTCCGTCCTCATCGCCCTCAGTGGTTTCGTCAATGGGGACGATCGGCAGATTCTTTTTCCGCAGCTGCATCAGAACGACATTTACTGCCATCCGGTGCAACCAGGTGGAAAATGCCGACTCGCCGCGAAAAGTCGCGATCTTGCGAAACAACTGCAAAAAGGCTTCCTGAGTAAGGTCTTCAGCGGAAGCTGTGTTTTGCGTCATTCGCAGGCAAAGCGAATACACACGGCGCTTATGCAAGTCATAGAGGACTTTGAAAGCCCCTTCATCGCCTTGCTTGGCCCGCTCAATTGCCTCAGATTCAGTGAGCTTTGCGCCCTGTTGTTTTCGCGTGTCGGTCAAGTCGCCTTTTCCGGCCGCAATCGATGTGATGCGGCGTAAACCTCTTTTCGTTGTACTGCTTGCGTGGCCTTGGAGGGCTGAAGTTACTCCCGAGTAATCGCTTTGAAAATTGCGCAAAACGCAGTTTTTAGGACCCAGCACGGAAGCCTATCGAGATCCTCAAACCACGTCAATGGCCGGAAAACTGCGGACTAGGTCACAGCGGCACGGCAAAGTCTAAATCCTTTTGATGTCCGAAGTTGGGCTGAAGGCTCCGGAAAAACCCTAGGTCACGCCATCCATGAGCCGCTTTGCCGGCCGAACCAGGATCGCCAGGAGGATGGCTGCCACCAAGGCCACGACTCCGCCTACTCCAAATAGCCAGGGCAGCGGGACGCTTTCATAGAGCGATCCCGCTTTCCCCGCCAGCCAATTCCCCGTTCCAACCGACAGGAACCATACTCCCATGACGAACCCCTGCGCACGGCTGGGGGCAAGCTTCGTCATGGCACTTAACCCAACCGGGCTGAGACACATTTCACCCACAACGCTGAGGAAATAGGACAGATTCAACCAATTGGGCGAAACGTGCGTGCCGAATGCCGCGGGAACCAAAACCAGGAAGCTGAGGGCAACAAAAAATAATGCCAGGGAAAACTTCGCGGGGCTGGAGGGCTCGCGATTCCCGAGCCTAACCCACAACCAGGCATACAGCGGCGCCAGAAGAATCACAAGAATCGGCTGTACCGATTGATACCAGCTCGCCGGGAATTCATAGCCGAGAACCACCCGGTTCGTGTTGCGCTCGGCGAATAGATTCAGCGTCGATCCCGCCTGCTCATACACGCCCCAGAAGATGGCCGAGGCGATGAACAACACCAGAATTGCGCCAGCTCGTTTCCGTTCCTGCGCCGACCAGCCTTTGCCGAAAATCATCCAGGCGAACACCGCCGCGGCCAAGGCAATGAGCACCCATCCAAGTCCGGACGAAATCTGCTCCGCGGTGATCTTGATCATTCCTTTCGCTGCCAACGTCGCCAGAACCACAATGACGAGCAGAAAGGCGGCCACTGCCAGCGAACCCATACGGTTTTGGCGGCGATCGCGTTCGAGGTCCCCGGTGCTTGCCGGGTGCAGGCCAGCCTCGCCGAGATAGCTCTTGCTCAACATGTACTGGATCAGTCCGGCGATCATTCCGATGGCTGAGGCTACGAAACCAAGCCGCCAGTCCACTCTTTCGCCAATCCATCCGCAGATGATGGGAGAGACCAGCGCGCCGACATTGATTCCCATGTAAAAAATCGAGAAACCCGCGTCACGGCGCCGGTCTGCTGGCGTGTAGAGCTGGCCGACGATGGTCGAGACGTTGGGCTTCAGCAGTCCGGTCCCCATCATCAGCAACGCCAATCCCGCATAGAAAACCGAGACGCTGCGCGCGGCCAGGAACAGATTGCCGATTGAAATCAGAATGCCGCCATACAGTACGGCGCGACGCTGGCCAATAATCCTGTCCGCAACCCAGCCGCCAGGCAGCGCTAGCAAATAGACCATCGCGGTGTAGAAGCCGTAGAGCGAACCCGCCTTTATCACCGAGAAACCCAGACCGCCGTGCGCGACATCGGCTGTCATGTAGAGGATCAGGAGTGCGCGCGTGCCGTAGTAGCTATAGCGCTCCCACATTTCGGTGAAGAAGAGTGTGGCCAGCCCGCGGGGATGACCGAAAAACCGAGTGTCGTACTGCGATAGTGAGCTGTTGGTTGTGGTTGCGCCTTCGGCCATCGATGCCCTAATGTCCCCCGTGGAAGATACCAGAGCTCGCGCTTTTTCGCACGCCACATCCAGCCCGATTCCCGTCAAAGAGGGTTGATGGAGTCTCCGTTGGAGTCTTCAGGTTGCCCTCCGCGCGGCCGCTGCCCTGACCAGCAGGCCAAGGGTTCAGGCTAACTGGTGAATCCCGCCCTCAAACGGGCTTAGGCAGAATTGGCGGATGTGAGCGGAGACTTTTTGAGGGGATCCAGCCTTCCTGTTTGGCGTCCACAGGAAGTTGAAGTATCTTGGGAGACCTCTGTGTTCTGACCAGAGTGCGAAAAGGAGCCCTCCATGAAGAAGGATCATTTCTCCCGTCGTGAGTTCCTGCAGACAAGCACCGGAGTGGCCGGCGGATCGCTGGCTGCCAGTGTGATTCCCTTGCACCAGCCGCTATTCGCTGCGGAGCGGGCTGCCGCACCCAGCGATCGCGTCCGCTTTGGGATCGTAGGCATCGGGATGGAAGGCACGGGCCTGCTTTCGACAGCCGTCGATCTGCCGGGTGTCGAATGCGTGGCGGCTTGCGACCTCTACGACGGGCGCCACGAACTGGCAAGGGAGATCGTCAAGAAACCGATCCCGACAACGCGGCGCTATCAGGAGCTGCTCGACAATAAAGAGATCGATGCCATCGTCATGGCGGTTCCCGATCATTGGCACAAACAGATTTTCGTCGACGCCCTGGCTGCCGGCAAAGATGTGTACTGCGAGAAGCCGATGTCGCACAGCGCTGCCGATGGCGTGGCGATGGTCGCGGCGGCGAAGAAGGCGAACCGTATCGTGCAGATCGGCGCGCAACGAACGAGTTCTGTTTTGTGCGCCAAAGCAAAGGAATTGTACGACTCGGGAGCGATTGGCGAGTTGAGCCTGGTGGAGGCGACCTTTGGACGAAACAGTCCGACCGGAGCCTGGGAATATCCACCCCCTGCAGATTTGTCTCCGCAGAATCTTGATTGGGAAACGTGGCTCGGAAGCGCGCCGAAGAAGCCTTTCGATCCGAATCTGTTTGCGCGCTGGCGTTGCTGGAAGGAATACGGCACCGGCGTAGCCGGGGATTTGCTCGTTCATCTCATTAGCGGCTTTTCGTTCGTGCTTGGAATCAAGGAGCCGCCGAAGAAAGTGTCCGCCTTCGGAGGGATCTTTCGCTGGAAGGATGGCCGCAATACCCCGGACGTGCACGCGGTGCTCGCCGAGTACAAAAACGTTCCGGTATATATGCGGCTGACTCTGGGCACGGAGACGCCAGAGGTCACTCGCTTCATGGGATCGAAAGGTGTGATCGAACTGAGCGAGTTTGGCCTTTCCTATACGCCCCAACTCGGGATCGACCTGGCTCCCAGCTACTACTGCTTTGGGCTTCCGGCACGCCTGAAGGATGCTTATTTCAAGCAATGGCACACAGAAAATGATCCGAAGCCGGGGGAGGAACGTATGTCGCAGACCGTCTCCTTCCAGGGGAACGATTACGACGATCTAAAGCCTCATATGTACAAATTCTTCGAGGCGGTGAGGTCGCGGAAACCGCTGCTGCAGGATGCCGTGTTTGGCCATCACGCGGCGATTGGTTGTCACATGGCGAATGAATCTTATTTTCGCGGCACGCCGGTGTTTTGGGACGAGAGTTCGCAGACCATCAAATCTTAGGAGGATTTTGAAGACCATGAGATTGGGAACGGTGAGTTTCTTTTCGGCTCTGTTTCTGGCATTGGCGGGCAGCTCCTACGCGCAGCCACAGGGTGCGAGCAAGTCCAACGCGTCAACCAAGCCGTTTTTGGGGCGCTGGGATCTGACGCTGCACGCGCCCAACCATGAGTATCCCTCGTGGCTGGAAGTGTCCGAAGAAGGGGGCCAATTGAAGGCACAGATGGTAGGGCGATGGGGAAACGCGCGTCCGTTGCCCAGGGTTGAGATTGCGCAGGGAAAGCTCACGTTTGTCTCGCCCAAGGAAGCAGAAGATCGTAAGGATGATATGCAGTTCGAGGCAAAGCTCGTCGGGGGACGGCTTGTCGGCAAGACCAGCGGACCCGACAACACGCCCTGGACATGGACGGGTGAAAGAGCGCCAACGCTCAAACGCACCGGAACGCCTAGGTGGGGAAAGCCGGTCTCGTTGTTCAATGGCAAAGATCTGAGTGGATGGCGGCCAGACAAAGACAATCCAAACGCCGCCTGGAAGGTGGAGAATGGGACGCTAGTCAGTCCCGGGCATGGGCCTGAACTGATTTGCACGCCGCGCGTCGGCGACTTCAAGTTGCACATTGAGTTCAATATCGGCAAGGCCGCAAACAGCGGGATTTATCTGCGCGGGCGATATGAGGTGCAAGTGGAGGACGACTCGACCCAGGAACCGCCGAGTCATCACACTGGCGGCGTGTATGGGTTTCTTGCGCCATCACCCGAGTTGCCCCGCAAACCTGGTGAGTGGCAGATCTACGACATCACACTTGTGGGGAGAACGATCACGGTTGTGCAAAATGGACAGACGATCATCGACAAACAGGAAGTCCCGGGAATAACCGGCGGAGCTCTCGACAGCCACGAGTCTCAGCCCGGACCGATTTATCTCCAGGGAAGCGAAAACGGACAGGTGGCTTACAGGAACATCGTTGTAACGCCTGCGGCGAAATGAGAAAGAATATGGAGTTCGGGCCTATAAACTTCGATGGCTCGGTCTTCCCCGGCTTCTGAAGCCATATGCATCATGCATCAGGCAGTCATGCACCTCACCGGCGCGCGCCGAAAACCTCCTTTAACAAGCCGGTCGTGCGCGCCGCCGGATCTTTTCGAATCTTTTGCTCTTCCTGCGCGAGCATGTAGAACAAACCGTCCAGAGTCTTTCCGAGAACATAATCATCCATATCGGGGCCCTGCGCTTTCAGCAGCGGCCCGGCGATAGAATTCTGTGCCAGCTGATTGTATTGCTTGATCACGCCAACCTGTTCCATTGTGTGATGGACGATTGGTTTGAAAGCCGTTTTGAGCTCGTCGGAACTCTGACGGCGGAAGTATTCCGTTGCCGCATTGTCGCCTCCGGTGAGGATGCCACGAGCATCAGCAAAGGTCATCTTGTAGAGCGCGTTCAGAAATATTTGCTTGGCGAGTGGTGTTGCCTGTTCGGCAGCCCGGTTCATCCCCACTTCCAATTCGTCTAACTTCGGCCCCAATCCGATCATCCGCATGCCTCGGCTGGCGGTGCGCAGCTTCTCCGGCAAGAGAATCTTAATCGCCTCGTTCTTTAGAAATCCGTCAGGCTTACCAGTGGAGGCTACTGCATTCCCGGTGCTCACTTTCAGGGCTTCTTTCAAACCGGAGACGATCTTGTCGTTGCTCAGGGCCGCAACCGTGGTGTTTCCTTTGGATTTGGTCACCGTTCGCCAGATCTGTTCCAGAGGCGACTGCGCCAGAGCGCGAGCTCCCAGGAACGCCCCGAGTAGAATTACAAGAATGCTTCGCATAGCTTCTCCTCGATGAAATGTGCGCAAAAGGGGCCGCCGGCTCCCGGACCTACCGCTGCCTGCCCCCCATAAGCGAGCCGAGCACCCCGCGAACAATCTGGCGACCAACAGAGCTGCCAATCGCCCGCACCGCGCTCTTCGCCATAGCTTCCGCCAAGCTGTCGCCGCGGCGTGATCCACCCGACGAAGGAAATCCAAGGTCCGGCAACCAACTGCCGGTTTTAGAGGGTGGCGACACTTTGCTCGGTGAGGCCGCGGCAGGCTGCGTTTGGGCTCGCGTTTGCAATCGCTCATAGGCTGACTCGCGATCCACGACCTTCTCATAAACGCCATAGACCACCGATTGCTGAACGATTTTCTGTCGCTGTTCGAGGTTGATGGGACCGATTTGGCTTCGTGGAGGGCATACCAAAGCCCGGTCTACCATGCCCGGCGTGCCCTTCTCATCGAGGAAGGAGACAAGTACCTCGCCAACCGCAAGCTGCGTGATGGTGCTCTCCACATCCAACTTGGGATTGCTGCGGAAGGTTTGCGCCGCGGCGCGAACATCTTTTTGATCCCTGGGGGTGAACGCGCGCAAAGCATGTTGCACACGATTGCTGAGCTGACCGAGCACAACCTCGGGAACATCAATGGGATTCTGAGTTACAAAGTAGACCCCAATGCCCTTGGAGCGAATGAGGCGAATAACCTGCTCAATCTTTTGCTCGAGAACGTTCGGCAGATCGTTGAACAGCAGATGGGCTTCGTCAAAGAAGAAAACTAGCTTTGGTTTTTCGGGATCGCCGACCTCCGGCAGTTGTTCGAACAGCTCGGAAAGCAGCCACAACAACAACGTCGCATATAGCGTGGGCGACACCAAAAGCTTGTTGGCGGCCAAAATGTTGACCACACCTTGACCTTTGGAGTCGGTTTGAAGCAAGTCGTCGAGATTGAGGGCAGGCTCCCCGAAGAATCTGTCTGCGCCCTGTTGCTGCAAGCCGACGAGCCCGCGTTGAATCGCTCCGATGCTGGCTATCGAAATGTTCCCGTACTGGGTTTGGAAGTCGCGGGTATGATCGCCAACGTGCTGCAGCATGGCCTGAAGATCTTTAAGGTCCAGCAGCAGCAAACCATTGTCATCGGCGATCTTAAAAACCAGGGTCAGCACGCCGGACTGCGTATCGTTCAAGTTGAGCAGGCGGCTAAAGAGCAGCGGGCCCATTTCTGAGACGGTGGCGCGAACGGGGTGACCTTGCTCGCCGAAGACGTCCCAAAAAGTGACCGGGCAGCCCGAGAACGAAAAGTCGGTCAGTTTCAGCTTATTGATGCGATCGGAAATTTTCGTATTGCTTGTTCCGGCAACCGCAATCCCGGAGAGATCACCTTTGACGTCGGCTGCAAACACGGGCACACCAATGCGACTGAAGCCCTCGGCCATCACTTGAAGGCTGACAGTCTTTCCCGTACCGGTTGCCCCGGCAATCAGGCCATGGCGGTTGGCAAATTGAGGAAGAAGATATTGAGGCGAATCGCCCACGGCGACCAATAGGGGTTCGGACATGACGTGACTCTCCAGACTATGGCTACAACGGGCCGTAATTCGGAGCCCGCGGCAGCCATTGTACCCGCAGAAGCCGGTGAGCTTCCGTTGCCGCCTAGACGAGCTACCGTAAAGTCCTGATTACCGCAGGCATACACTAAAGGAATCTTCAATCCGAGCCATCTACTCCGGAAAATATATGTAGTTACTCAAGGGCAAGACGTGTGCCACGGAGGGTTAAATCAACATGAAGATCAGAAATATCGTTGGAGTCGTAGTGCTTGCAGCGGTTGCTTGCAGCCCAGCTGCCCAGGCCAGAGAAAGGCACTATCAGAGTGGAAAGGTCCTACGCATGGATTCGGCTCCCTGCGGGATGGACCAGAAAAATGGAAAGAGTCTTACCGGCGAGCTCATCGGCACAGATTCCGCCCACATGAAGACCAAGGAATTGCTGTGCCAAGAATACGTGCTCGAAACCGCCAAGGTGGTTTATCACATCCGTCCGAAAGACGAGAAGCACCCCGCGCTGCTTCCCATCAATGAAAAGGCGCAATTCCGGATCGAGAAAGACGTGATGAAGTTGCGGGTCGAGGATGCAGACGACAAAGAGCGCGAGTACGTAGTCGTCTCAATGACTCCGAATACGTCTTCTGATCGGGATGACTCGAGCCTAGCGAGCAGTAAGTAACACCCGGTCCAACTTCGCGGGCAAATATCCGGCGCCCCGCTCATTGAACGCGGGGCGCGTTTGAGGTCCTCCGGTTGCCTCCTTTTCACCTCCCTTAGGCTTCCTTCCTAGTGCATTCACCTCAGCCAATACATTGAAAAACCTAAGGGTTAAGGCCGCAGAGAGGGACCCAACCAGCGCGGAAGGGGATGCATCCAATTTTTCGCCTGCTCTCCCTTGAACGGTGCTGCTTAGAGGGAGTGTGCAGGCGGCACGAGATTCTGAGGAGGAAGGAAGAGGTACCCATGAAACGAGTATTTTGGCTCGCGACTATTTTGGCCTTGTTGTCTGTCCCTTCACTGACGATGGCACAGGAAGGCGGGGGGGACTATAACCACGGATCGATAGGGATCTTCGCCGATTACTTTCACTTTGCGCCGAATTCGAATTCCAGCGCGATTAACTTTGTCGGCTTTGGTGCCCGCGCCGGCTTCAATGCCAATCGGTTCCTCCAGCTCGAAGGCGAAATGAACTATGACTTCGAGCGCAACTTCACGACTATCACCAATAACGGTGGAACCACGTCGTTCACCACAACGCGGCTGCGACCGCTGACGGGATTGTTTGGACCGAAGTTCCAAACGCCTGGTCCATTCAAGTTCTTCGTGACTGGGAAACTTGGGTTCATCAATTTCACGGAAGGTGGTGCCGTAACACCTGGAACCGTGGGTAACGCGATTTCCAGCGTGGGCGGAGCGGGGACACATTTCGCTCTGTACCCTGGAGCCGGACTCGAGGGCTTCTGGGGACCCTTCGGCTTGCGAGCTGAAGTGGGAGACGCAATGTACTTTGCCAACGGTACCCACAATAATTTGCGGGTGACCTTTGGTCCGCAGTTCAGGTTCTAACGCGTTTTGGTCCCCACTCGGAGGATGTGGGGGCCGATCCATTCATCTCAAATCGAAGCCGGCAACAGCCAGCCCTGTTGCCGGCTTTGGTTTATAGTGTGCTCGCCAGGCAAATCGCCTGGCCGCGCCTTTTCCCGCTTCGGACGGGCCCCTGAGGGACGAACTCAGGCAACCTCAAAGCAGAACGGCTCCTCTTTAATTGTGTCCGCGACTTCTCGACCTGGGGTTTGTCAGATGCGTTCCCAATGGAGTTTCCTGTCCGCTGCCTTCCTACTCTCCACGCTATGGCTAACCTCGTCGTCAAAAGCTCAGACTACGCCACCGTGCCCGCTCAGTACCACGAATCCTTCGGTGACGGTGTGTAAACCGGGGCGGAACGCATTGGTTCAAAGCCCTTTGAACGTGGTTGCGGGAACGACTGACAGCAACCCCGTCACCACGGTACAGGTCTACCTGGACAACAAGCTCTATACCTCGGTGAAGGCCAACTCAATTAATACTTTCGTGAATCTTCCGGTAGGAAATCATCTGGTTACAGTTCAGGCGTGGGATTCGACCGGCGCCACCTTCAAGACGAATGTTCCGGTGGCGATGCAGCCTCCGTGCGCGCTCAATCCCGCGAATCAGACGGTAACGATCTGCTCGCTGGCATCAGGTTCAATCGTGAGTCAACCGTTTCATGTGGTGGCAGCGGCGAATGACACCAATCCGGTGAAATCGATGACCCTGTTCGTTGACGGTGTCGGCAAAGGCGGGATTTCGAATTCGGCAATTCTCGACATGTATGTCAGCAATCTCAGCTTGGGTACGCACGCCGTTGCCGTGCAGGCACAGGACACGACAGGCGCATTGTTCAAGCAACGCTTCAATATTAGTGTTACCGCGGCCTCGCAGGGTTTGGCTAATTTGCAGCACATCGTCTTCTTCGTGCAGGAGAACCGGTCGTTCGATAGCTACTTCGGGATGTTAGGTTCGTACAAGGCGTCCCTGGGCTTGGCCAACGACGTCGATGGAATCGACCTGAACGCAGCGCTTCCGAATACCCAAGGGCAGTTGGTCAACCCCTTTCACTATAAGACGGTTTGCACGGAGAACTTGAGCCCGTCATGGAACGAGAGCCACGTGGATGTGAATGGGGGATTGATGGACGGCTTCATGAAGACCTCGACTTCAGTGCCCTCAACCATCGATCCGACCGGAACGCGAGCCATGGGTTACTACGACCAGACTGACCTGCCCTACTACTACGAACTCGCGGCACGGTTTGCGACCAGCGACCGTTTCTTCTCACCATTATTAGGCCCAACTGTACCGAACCGTTACTATTTGTTTACCGGGACCTCTTGGGGAAATGCGGCTCCCGTGAATCCGCCTGCCGGCGGCTTTACGCAGCCCACAATTTTCGACCGCCTCGATCAGGCGGGCGTGAGCTGGCGATATTACTATCAGGATGGACCAACATCGGCGCTCATCCAACAGTTTTCCACTTACAAGCGCGACGCCGCGAATGTTGTTTCCAGCAGCAACTGGGCTACAGATGTGCAAAACCCGGCGGCCTTGCCATCGGTGATTTTTATCGAGCGCGCCGGTGTCTCGGGATTCGACGAGCACCCTGGGGCCAACGTGCAAAGCGGAGCAGCGAGGGCAGCGAGTTTCATCAATACGCTAATCAATAGCCCATCGTGGGCCACTTCGGCGTTCATCCTCACTTATGACGAAGGTGGCGGTTTGTATGATCACGTGCGCCCAGCCCGCGAGCTGAAGCCGGACAACATCGCCCCCATCCTCAAGTCTACGGATAAGCCGGGCGAGTTCAACCAAAGCGGGTTTCGCATACCGATCATCGTGCTTTCGCCCTGGGCAAGACCGAGTTTCGTGTCGCACACCACGCGCGACTACACTTCGATCTTGCGCCTGATTGAAGACACGTTCAACGTGGCGCCATTGACGCTGCGCGACGCGAACGCCGACAACATGATGGAGTTTTTCGATTTTTCGGCCGGACCCAGGCTTCTGACACCGCCTCCGCTTCCCACCCAACCAACCAATGGAACCTGCAACCAGGATCTCGAGAAGGCGCCAGGATTTTGAGTAAGCAATCGCTACCGCCTGGCTATCGCGACGAGCTCGAGCGAAGAGCGTTCCGCAAAATGCGTTCTGCATAGGAACGAAATTCTTCCGCAGTCCGCTTGACGCCTCGACTGTGGAAAAGCCGTCTGTATTCCTGCACTTACGGCGCATTGCCGAACCTACCTAGCTAACAAAAACGATCCGAGTCCCTGCTAAGGTGTAACGCAAACGTCTCAAAATCAGATTGAGACGAGAGTGGGCACATAGAGGGGGCTGCGATGGTGCGTTTTGTCCGCTCAGGTTCCGTGGTGTCGCGGGTAATTGCCGACGAAACGCTGATTGTGCCGATTCGTCGCGGTGTGGGCGATCTTTCCTCAATCTACAGTTTGAATCCAGTCGCGAGTGCGATCTGGAATGCGATTACGCAGCCCCGAACACAAGCCGAGATTCTCGAAGCAATTCGGCAAGAATTTGAGGAAACGCCCCACACCGCCTGCGCGGATATCGACGCGTTTCTGGCGGAAATGGCTAGCGCCGGGCTGGTGAGTGTGGCCGAAACCGGAGTCGTTGCATGAGACTGTCGAATGCTTCTTACGGCGAATTCAGTCTTGCGCTGCACAATCGCCTGGGCGACCAGCGCACGCCGATGGAGGTTTCCATTGAAATTACCCGCCGCTGCCCACTGGCATGCCAGCACTGCTATAACAACCTCCCCATGGCGGACCTGGCCGCACGGAAGCGAGAACTAACCAAAGAAGAGTATTTTTTCCTGCTCGACGAACTCGCGGATATGGGGGTTTTGTGGCTCCTCTTCACCGGAGGTGAGATTTTTGCGCGCAAGGATTTTCTCGCGATCTATACCTACGCCAAGCAGAAGGGGTTTCTGATCACGCTTTTCACCAACGGCATCCTGGTCAACCAACAGATCGCTGATTATCTGAACGAATATCCGCCATTCGGGATCGAAATCACACTTTACGGGCGAACCAGGGAAACCTACGAAAGACTCACCGCCATGCCAGGCAGCTATGACCGATGCATGCGGGGAATCCGACTGCTCTTGGACCGCGGGCTTCCACTGAAATTGAAGACCGTGGGGACAAGTATCAACAAGCATGAAGTCCGCGAAATGCGACGGTTTGCGGAAGAGGAGCTCGCGATCGAGTTCAAATTCGACTCCCTGATCAGTCCGCGCATTGATTGCTCTGCAGCACCGTTGGGAGTTCGGCTCTCTCCAGAAGAAGTGGTCGCGATGGATTTGGACTGGAATAAGCTTGCCGATGCCCATAGGAAGTCGTTGCAGCGTGAATTGGCGGCTTCGCCGGGGGTGAGTGAGACCGTTTACGGCTGCGGCGGAGGGGTGAAGAGTTTTGCCATTGATCCCTATGGGCACATGAGCATCTGTGTCCTCTCCCATCAAGAGACCTACGACATTCGTCAGGGCAGCGTTCTCGCAGGTTGGGAGAAGTTCCTACTGGAAGTGCGAGAGAGGAAACGCACCCGCCCATCAAAATGCGTGGCCTGCAAGCTGCACTCGGTTTGCAGCATGTGCCCGGCCAACGCTGAACTGGAAAATGGCGATCCCGAATCTCCGGTTGAATTCTTGTGCGAAGTGGCGCATTTGCGCGCGAAGGTTTTGGGGTTTGACGTTCCTGAGCACGGGGATTGCGAGCTGTGCACTCCTGTCGGGCGTGCATCCTTGCAGCAGAAGGCGGAGCGGTTGCGCGCTGGGGCGGTCGACCTCACCGCGCAGAGCGTCGACCTACTCCCGGTTCTTAACAATTCAAACGGTGTACAGGTAGGCTGCGGGGGATGCGCCGCGGGTAATTGATATTCGGGGGATTGCTTTCATGGACGAGGCAAAGGGCAAACCGACCATAAAGAAGTATGAGCAGCCGACGGTCACCGTGATTAGCTTGCGGCCCGAAGAGGCAGTGCTGGGCCATTGCAAGAATTCTGGTATGTCAGGGCCGGTTGGGACCAACTGCACGGCGGTTGGTTCATGCCGGACGCCTGGCTCCTAGGCTGCTCCGGTGTCTCCATATGCTTGTTGACGCACGAACGACCGAGGTAACCCCGCCGCCCCAGGCGATTCTCCGCAATTGTCTCCGTGTCGGCAACATTACCCTGTCGCTTTGTGGGAACTCTCCGCAAGACATCCTCATACCCGAGCCGTTGAGTTCGTTCCTTGAGAACGACCAACCAGCAAACATCGAAGTTTTTGCCAAGTTCGTTGATGATTTGCGCCCCCCATCGACTGGTTGGGTATTCGATTCGGGAGCTCTATGGCGAGTGTTTCATGGGGAAGAAGGTTTCGTCTTCGATTTTGTGAGCGTCGTGCTGGGCAGCAATCCCTACAAGCGTATGGTGGTGGACAAGACTTTTTCCTCCGCGCGGCTTTTGTTGAACCGTAGCCTGCTTGAGGGTTACGCACCAATTTTCCCGCTGGAATATCCGACCGATGAGCTATTGATCACAAACTATCTTGCACAGCATCGCCTTGGTGTAGAAGTTCACGCATGTGGATTCATTGATCCAAGCGCTGGAGGACAGTTATTTCTGGGACACTCTGGAGCAGGTAAGAGCACCACAACCCGCATCTGGCAGGCTGCACGCAATCCCCTGATTCTGAGCGATGACCGCATCATTCTCCGCCTGAAAGACAGCCACTTGCACATGTACGGTACGCCCTGGCACGGCGAGGCGGCATTTGCAGAACCAGAGGAGGCGCGCCTTAAGCGCATCTTCATTCTTCAACACGGTCCCTCGAACCGCATCCAGCGAATGAGCAAGGCTCGGGCCCTAGGCGAGGTTTTCGCGCGCTGCTTTCCCCCCTTTCATGACCCCGACGGGCTCGAAGGTGCGTTGCAATTCATCCAGCACGCGCTAGATGTGGTTCCTTGCTACGAGTTTCAATTTGTTCCGGACCGGTCCGCAGTAGATGCGGTGCTTGCTTGCAATGATTGAGCCGAGGCCTCAGTCCGACGTTTTTGGACTCATGGCGCGTGATTTGATCGCGAGCGGAAATTCTTTCCGTTTCTGCGCGCGCGGCCGAAGCATGACTCCGACGATCCAGGACGGCGATCTTCTCGTGGTCGAACCACTCGAGCGCGGGCCCACAAAGGGCGAGATCGTACTCTTCCGCCGTGAGGGCGAGTTCAAGGCACACAGGGTCGTGACTACAGGGGACGGTTATCTGATCACCCGGGGAGACGCAGGCATGGAAGCAGACGGCGTTGTGAGACGGGAAGACATCCTTGGCAGAGTGACGGCGAAAAAATGCGGGGGCTCGGGACAAACGCAGAGCTTCGGCCGTTGGGAGAGGCTGGCTTTCGCGACGTCCCGATCTACGCGTTCCGCCCTGCGGAAACTTCGACACCGGTTGCGAGGAATCTCCCTTGCATTAGTCGCACTGGTTGCGGTTGCGAACCCTGGCATCCGTGCTGTGGCCCAAGGCGGAGTTGCGCTCGACAACGCAAACTCACAAGGCTTCATTGTGGGCGGAGGAGGTTCAACCTGCACCGCCAGTGGGAGTAACTGGGTCTGCCAGATGACACATACCGACAACTTCGGGGGCGCAAACAGCAACACCATGCTGGTCGTCGGCGTGAGCATGAACCTAAAAAACAATGCGGGCAGCTCAGTGACCGGAGTGACCTGCAATGGAACCGCTATGAGTGTTGGGCCAAACGGCAATCCCAATAACGGCGTCAGCGCGCAAATGTTTTACTTGGCGAATCCTCCTCTGGGCACTTGCACGATTCAAGCGACCGTACAAAAAAACGGTGGAGCCGGAAATCCCATCGGCATGGTGATGGGAGCCATCTCGCTTTATCGCGTGAACACCAGCGGCACGGTGACGCAAGCACCTGTTGCTAGTGGAACTGCGATAACGGCTTCGGCGGTATTCTCTGCCACCGGTGCGAATGACGCTCTTATAGACGTGATCGCAGTGGCTAGCGGCACCACGGTGACCGTCAACACCAGCACGACTTCGCCGTTGGTTTTCGAGACTCAGCTTTGGAACGCAACCTCCGGGAGTTCCGGGCAAGATGTTGAGGGGGCGGCGGCGAGCGGAGGGGGAACGGGTGCGGCGGTAACCATGCGCGAAACCCTCAGCGTAGGGACCGCATGGACTTTGGTCGCCATAGATATTCCCGCCCAGTTTCCGACGGCGGTGAAGACCAATTCTTTCAAAGCTAACAATACCGGCAATGGCGTTGTGCTCTCCTGGAAAACGGGGGAGGAAATTCGCAATTTAGGATTCAATGTTTATCGGGATTCGGGCGGCACGAAGACGAAGATCAATTCCTCCCTGGTAGCAGGATCAGCGCTGCTGATGCGGGATGCCGCGCCGCAACACGGAGCCAAGTCGTATGCATGGATTGATCCTCTACCCGTTGCTGGCGCGCTTTATTGGCTCGAGGATGTTGATCTCGATGGCACACGCACCATGCATGGGCCAATCCCAGCGGAGTCTTCGGGTGGAGGAGCTCTTCCGCTGAGTTCCCACACCGTCGCTGCGCTCAGTCGCGCACAGCCGCAGCTCGGCCGTTCTCCCATCCTCGTAGCGCCCTCCGATGCCGCCCATGTTCTCGAGCGGACCACCAGGCCGCAAGCATCCGCTCTCCAGGCAAGCAATGGATTCCAGTTGGCAGCAATGCCGGCGGTAAAGATCCTTGTCGACCATGAAGGCTGGTATCGCGTCCCGCAACCGCAGTTGGTCGCCGCAGGCCTTCCTGCCAACGTACACACCAATTTCCTGCATCTCTACGCTGAGGGAGTCGAGCAGCCGATTCGCATCACCGGGAGCCACGGTGGGTTCGGACCGCAAGCTGCCATCGAGTTCTATGGAACTGCGATCGACACCCCATATTCGGGACAGCGCGTCTATTGGCTGGTGGAACAGGGAAAACCTGGGTTGCGTGTTCCTAAAGCTGCCGCTGCAGGATCCCCTGCACCGCAGGCCCCATTCTTCCAGCAGACTCTGGAGCTAAAACCGCGCACAACTTATTTCGCTGCGCTACTTCGGGAGAACACCGACAACTTCTTCGGCCCCTTGATCTCACCAACCCCCGACGTTGAAACCGTCAACCTTTCCAATCTCGCCGCGGGCGAGGGGATACTCACGGTTCTCGTGCAAGGCGTTACTGACGGCCAGCAGCATCAGGTCACTGTGATGTTGAACGGGGCTACGCTGGGGGATGTAGCCTTCCGAAATCAAGAGGCGGGCAGCGCGCAGTTTGCGGTGAACGCGGGAACCCTTACGAATGGCGCGAACACCATCACGTTGATTGCGCAGCAAGGGGCGAACGATCTCAGCCTGATCGATACGATTACGCTCAGCTTTCCGCAGACCTACACGGCGCAATCCGATGCTTTGAAATTCAAGGCTCATGCTGGCGAGCGAATCTCGATCACCGGCTTTACCCAGCCGCCCACCCGGTTGATCGACATCACAGATCCGCTGCGACCCGTGCAACTCAGATTTTCCTGGGTTGTCGAAAACGGCGGTTACACGCTGCATTCTGCGACACCTTGGGACGTTTCCGAAGAACATACCTTATTGGCGTTGTCGGACGCACAACTGGGGGCATCGGTGGGACTGGCTCCGCACGCCCCTACGGCGCTTCACAGAGCGCAGGTGGGAGCAGAGTTCGTGATCATTGCGCCTCCGCAATTCGCCTCTCCAATGCAGCCTCTGGCGGCACTTCACCAGACGCAAGGGTTAAGTTCCCGAATTGTGAGTGTCCAAGACATCTACGACGAGTTCAATTTTGGCGAGCCGAGCCCGTATGCAATCAAAGCGTTCCTGAAGACCGCCCGTGCTGCCTGGACCAACAAGCCTCGCTACTTGGTGTTGGGTGGTGACGCTTCGGTCGACCCGCGGAATTATTTGGGATTCGGGTTCTTCGACTTCGTTCCCACGAAGATCGTCTCGACTTCGCAACTGAAGACGGCATCGGACGACTGGTTTTCGGACTTCAACAACACTGGTTTTCCGACAATCGCAACCGGCCGACTGGGGGCGCGAACCGCCAGTGATGCGCAGGGACTGGTCTCGAAAATTCTAGGATACGCAAGCGGAAGCCTGGGCACCTGGAACACGCAGGCGCTGCTGGTGGCGGATGCCGATGATCCCGGCCTGAGTTTCACTCAGGCAGCGCAGTCGGTACGGAATTTGCTTCCGCCGACGCTGACTCCAACGAGTGTGTTCGCTGGGAATGTAGGAATCCCCATGGCCACCCAAGAGCTGATCGCAGGGATCAATAACGGCCAGTTGCTGGTCAATTACAACGGACATGGTTCCGTGGAGGTGTGGTCGAGCGGCAGTTTGTTCGATGACACGATGGCAGCCTCGCTCACGAACGGCAGCAAGTTGCCGGTGTTTGTCATCATGAACTGCCTTAACGGATTCTTTCACGACGTTTATACACAGAGTCTGGCGGAGTCGCTCATGATGGCGCCGAATGGCGGGGCGGTGGCAGTTTGGGCATCGTCCGGATTGACCAATGCGCCGTCACAGTTCCAGATGGATGACCAGTTCACCACGGCGTTGTTCTCCAACCCCGTGCCAGCCTTGGGAGATGCGATTCTCACGGCCAAGTCCGGAATCTCTGACGTGGATGTAAGGCGGACGTTTATTCTGTTCGGGGATCCGGCGATGAAACTGCGTACGCCAGAGAGCATAGCTCCCTTGGTCCATATGCCGAAGGCGCCGATTTCGTCTCGCAAAATCTTAGAACGATAAGCCTCACTTTCCTCCTCACCGGGTTCGCATTGGTCTAAGATGTAGCGGCCTATGCGAACTCGATTTGCGTCTTGCCTTGCGCTATCCCTGCTATTTCCCTTCTTGACTGGGGCGCAACAGTCTTCGTTGAAGCCGTGGGCTGCCCAGTGGATCACCGCGCCAAATGTTCCGCAGCGGGACGAAACTGTGTTGCAATTTCGCAAGATTGTGCAGATCGCGGAAAAACCGCAACACTTCATCATTCACGTCAGCGCGGATAATCAGTTCGTCCTATATGTGAACCAGAAGCGTGTAGGCAGCGGGCCCAGCCGTAGCGACCTGCATCATTGGCGGTATGAAACCTATGACATTGCAGACTTCCTCCGCTCCGGCAGCAATGTGCTGGCGGCAATTGTGTGGAACTTTGGCACCAATGCCGCGATTGCTCAGTTCAGCGACCGTATCGGTTTTCTGGTGCACGGGGCGGGAGAGAGGGAGCGCGTCGCTGATACGAACATCAGCTGGGAAGTCACACGCGAGAAGGGCATAACAACCTTCAAACCAAAGGTCCCTGGCTTCTATGCGGCGGAACCGGGCGAGAGTCTGGATGGCAAAGTCTTTGACTGGGGTTGGCAGGATCCTGCGAAATCGAAAGGCAAGTGGGTGCGACCGATTCCGCTTGGACGCGGTGCTCTGCGGGAAGAAACGGATGCGCCGAACAATTGGCAGCTCGAGGCCGATCCGCTGCCGCCAATGGAGTACACCCAAATCAAAGATGGGAGGTTAGTGCGAGTAGTTGGGATTCCGGCTCCTACGGGATTTCCTGCGCGAGAATTCACTGTACCGGCGCGCACGAAGGCGAGCGTTCTCATGGATTATGGCCACCTGACGACCGCATATCCGTCGCTTGAGGTAGCAGGGGGCCTGAAGGCAAAAATACGTCTTACCTATGCAGAAGCTCTCGTGGACAGCAAAGGCCAGAAAGGAAACCGCAACCAGATTGAGGGCAAACACATCGTGGGCGTGACAGACGAGTTCGCTTCGGGCGGCCAATCGGGAGTTGAGTTCACCTCACTTGCATGGAGGACATGGCGGTATCTGCAGCTAGACATTGAGACCGCAGATCAACCAATCACGCTCCGACAACTGCGAGCATTCTTTACCGCGTATCCCTTCGAGGAGCGGGCACGCTTTGAATTGGAGGATGCGCTGCTCCAACGCATTTGGCAGGTTGGTTGGCGCACGGCCAGGCTCGACGCGCATGACACTTACATGGACACACCTTACTGGGAGCGGCTGCAGTACGTGGGCGACACGCGTATCCAAGCGCTGATCTCATACACGGTCGCAGGTGACGACCGCCTGGGGAGGCAGGCGATCAACGCATACAATTACTCGCGGATTCCAGAGGGGCTGACGCAAAGCCGATATCCGTCTTCGCTGACGCAAATCATTCCGACGTTCTCATTGCTGTGGGTCGGCATGGTGCATGATTTCTGGATGTATCGCGACGATCCGGAATTCGTGCGCTCGCAGTTGCAGGGCACGCGAGCCGTGCTCGATTGGTACATCAAGCACCAAAGGCCTGATGGATTGCTCGGAAACATTCCGTGGTGGCCCTTTGTCGATTGGGGCGAGGATTTTGACTTTGGCCGCCCACCCCAGGAGGAAGACGGTGGATCGTCGATCATCACCCTGCAGTTCATTGAGGCTCTGCGCTACTCGGCGGAGATGGAAAGTGCGCTGGGTGATTCGCACTACGCCGATCTCTATCGCGAGGCTGCTGAGCGCGCGGCCAGGGGCACGTACGCCCGTTGTTGGAACCAGCAATACGGCCTGTTGGCCGATACACCTGCGCAAAAGCATTTCAGCCAGCACGCAAATATCCTAGGGATTTGGCTGGACTTGATTCCGACAGGGGAGCAACGCGACGTGCTCACGAAGATCCTTTCCGTCAGTGACCCCAAGGCGGCGTCTGGCTCCGTGGGTTCGACTTCCCTTCCGCCGATGACCATAGCCACATACTATTTTCGCTTCTATCTTGCTCGGGCGGTCGAACACGCGGGCATGGGAGACGAGTATTTGAAGCTGCTGGGCCCGTGGGAGGCAATGCTCAAATTGGGTTTGAGCACTTGGGCTGAGTCTCCCGAGCCGACGCGTTCGGACTCGCATGCCTGGAGCGCGCATCCCAACTACGATTTGCTAACGATTGTTGCGGGGATCCGGCCTAGCTCGGCAGGATTTCGGTCGCTCGTGATCGAACCCCATCTCGGTGATCTGAAGCATCTGCGAGCGATCATCCCGATGGCGAAGGGAGAAGTGCGGGTAGAGTACACGCGGGGAGAAAAAGGAGTAGAAGCGAAAGTTGATTTGCCGGAGGGGATGACAGGAAAAATGATTTCGGGAGGCAAAGAAACTTCACTCCATGCCGGCGAACAGCAACTGATGCTGCCGTGACATTTTGAGCCTCGCGCCCCGAGCGAGGGATGGCGGCTTCACCTAGGCTTCCTAGAATCTCTACCCAGAGCAGATTTCCCTATCTGCTCCCTTCGGCTTCGCTTTAGTCGCTCAGGGCTGGTTCCCGATGGAGTTCGAGCCGACAGGATTCATCTGAAGGGCATGGGTTTGCGCCGTGGGCTTCGCTGTAACTTTGGCAAGTTCCTTACCGAGCTGGTCAGCGCTGAAGCCGAACGGGCCGGGCTTGCTCTTATAGGCAACGCGGCCGCCCGGTTCTAAGAGGTAAATGCGATCAGGCCATCCGGTGTATGCCTGCTCGGTTGAATTGCCAAACTCGTCGAGGACGGCCGGATATTTGATCCCCAACTTGCGGACGCAGGCACCGGCAACCGACGCACGCTCTTCCTCATTCTTCGGGCTGGCAAATACCACTTTGTCCTTGACGTTGCTCTGCATCTGCCAGACGTCGGATGGGTGGGCTTCGGTGATATACACCACCAAGAAGTTAACCTTGCCCTGATACTGGTCATAGAGCTTGTTGAGGGCGGGAACCTCCCGCCGGAAAGGCGGTCAGGTGTAGCTGCCAAAGACGAGCACGACGGGCTGGGTCTGGTTCAGTTCGGCGAGATGGACCGCGCCAGATTTGTCCACCTTGGTGAGGGTGAAATCAGGGGCGTTGTCGCCGATCTGTACATGGCCGGCGCGTGCCTGTGTCCACATGGTTTCGAAGGGACAGATGAGGAAGACCTGCCAGGGAAAGTGCATCATGACGCGGGCGAATTGCTCGGGTGGGCGATGCATGATGCGCCACATAAAACCAATAAAAGCAAGCCACAGGACGAACACGACCACAAGGATGCGAGCCGTGATCTTCGGCCAGCGACGCTTCGACTTGCGAACGGGAATTGTCGTTGGAGTGCTCATGGTTGGTTCGCTTCCTCTTGCCTACCTATTCGAATCCTTGTGAAGCTTCGCCCGGAACCCGCAAATGAGAGACCTGACCGCTTTTTATTATCCTCTTTTCAGTCACGTCGTACACGGGCTCGGTCTCGTGCAGCTACTCGATCTTGCTGATCACGATGGCTTTCGATCCGCCGCGGGTGAACACCTTTCCGCTGACCGTCACTTCCTTGCCGGCGTAGGGAATCAGCTTGTCGTTCTGGCTGCTTGATGGCGTGGTATCGGCGATTGGCCAATAGATTGTTCCACTGGGCGCCAGAATCACCAACGGCGAGCCCGCCTTCGCGCAAGCCAAGGCGCACTCAGCGCTAACTGGCTTCTTGACGCCCTTGGTAAATGCACAGGCAGAATCGAGGACATAACCCTTTACGGTGACGGATTGCCCCGCATTCTCAGTAGCGAAAACTGCCGCAGCCAGCACTAGCGGAACAGCAATCTTCATCAGGTTGCGTAGCTTCATTTTTGTTCCTTTCTTTGTCAGTTCTACTCCGAATTCGTCTCACCTAGAATGACAAGCGCGCACTCAATTGGATCTGCCGGCCCGGCGTGGTTGCTTCCGTGATGGTTCCGAATTGGGGCGTGTTCACAAAGCGGTCCGGTGTTCCTAGATTGGTGTGGTTAAGTGCATTAAAGAACTCGCCTCGGAATTGGAACTTCATGCGCTCGGCAATTGCGAAATCACGCGCTAAAGCGAGGTCGAGCGTCTGCAAGCCGGGGCCGTAAACCGAGTTCCGCCCCACATTGCCGAAGGTAAATGCCGGGGGGGTGGCGAAAGCAGCGCGATTGAACCACTGGCTTGAAGTGCGGGTGCCGGAGCCGAAAATCGCCTGGCCGGTGTAGTTGGCGCGATCAGGATTCTCGCCAAGCGCGGTGCCGGTGTTCGCCGTATCGCCGAAAACGGAGACCGTGAACGGGAAGCCGGTCTGCACTTGATATACGGTGGAGAGTTGCCAGTTCTTGGTTGCCAAACTCGCCCAGCGCAGGTTCTTTAACCCCGGTACATCATAGACGGCACTCAACGCGAAGCGATGACGCACATCGCAGCCCGGGCCTTTTTCCGCCGCCAGGTTGTTGTTGTCCTGAGGAATTGCCGACTCAAACATGGGCGATCGGAAATCGGGAGCATCACTGAGGTTCTTCGACCAGGTGTAGTTCGCGAGCAGCGTGAAACCTTGCTGATAGCGGCGGCGAACGTTGACGTAGCCAGCGTCATACCAGCTCTGAGCGGTGTTCTCCAGCAGGTTGATGCTGCTGACCGGGAAGCACATCTGTCCCGAGGCGCAGCCGGTCGCTGGGGCAGTGTAGGTCACCCCCGCTGGCAACGTGGTGTTCGGCACGAAGGAGATGATTGGATAGGGACGCCTGGGGCCGATGGGACCCAGTCCGGGAGGCGCATTGTTGATGAGGTGCGCGCGCTGCAGGTGCAAGCCGTGGGAACCGAGATAACCGACCTCGAGCGTGGTGGCCGAGCCGAGACTTTTTTCGACCGACGTACTCCACTGCTCGATATACTGCGCCGGAGCGTGTGGGTCCATGCCGGTAAAGCTGACGGTGGTCTGGCCGAGCACGGGCTGCCCAAAATTAAGTTGCGTGCTGTAGAGTGGCGGGGGCGGCGTAAAGTTGTTGGCCTGCTGCGTCTCCGGAAAAACATAGGGAACGTTGTGCCGCTGGTTGCACCAGGTGTTCATATCGACAGGGGTGTAAAAAAGTCCAAATGCCGAATGAAACACTAAGCCGTGCGGCAAGGATTGGGATAATCCGAAGCGCGGGGCGAAATTGTGCGTGTTCGCATAACGAAGGCCGCGCGGATACCCGTTTTGCCCGCCGACGAAGACCTGAGGCGCTGTGTTGAGGCCGTCGGGAAAAACCAGATTGGTGTTGGTGTAACTGATATCCACGAGCGGGTCCATGTACTCATAGCGAAGCCCCATCTCCACTGTGGTCGAACGCGTTACGCGGAAGCTGTCCTGTGCGAACCCGGAGGCATACCACTGGCGCAGCTGCATCTGCGGAGTACCGGCCTGGCGTTGCTTTACCGCCGGCAGGCCGAGCAGAAAGGACGCAAGCGCTGACCCCGTGCCGTCATTCGTCCCCGTCTGGGTGGTGTAGCCGTTGGTGAACTGGTAGTAGCCGCGGTTCTGGAAGAATCCCCACATCGGCCAGATGTACTTGGTGTAGGCAGCCCCGAACTTCAGGCTGTGACGCCCAAATTGCATGCTGAAAGTGTCGCGGCCTTCGATAGCGGTGTCCCAGGCCTTCATCGGGGTTGCTGAGAAGTTGTCGCCCAAGGGGGAGTAGCCCTGCACGTTGAAATATGGTGCGCCATAGGCCCCCTTGCCCCCGAAGCCGATACCCTGAATTCCGAGTTGGGTCACGACGTCATTCGTATAGGCGTTCTCATCATAACGATGCATCGCCAGGCGAGAGAAGGTGATCGCGGCGGTGTTCACCTTCGTCGGGCTAATGATCCGGTTCCAGGAAATGTTTCCCTGCTGCGCAAAGTTGTCGTTGAAGGAACCGAAGCCGGGAAGAAGGCTGCCCACTCCCCCCGGGGGCATTTCGCCGGGGAAGAATCCACGCTCGCTGCTCAGGGAGTATCTGGCGGCGATACCGTCGCCGTTCGAGAGCAGCTGATCGACCCTTACCGTTCCTTGATCGTTGCCCATCTGCGCATTTCGCGCATCGACGTAGTTATTGCAGTCTGCTCCGGCACCGGGCATAGGCGTGCCCATCATCGCGGATCCGCAAGCCATGGTCATCATCCCCAAGCCCATTCCGGCGTTTGGACGGGGAATGTATTGCAATAAGAATTGTTGGGCCGCAGGATTGATACGCGCCGGATCGATCACATCCATCATTCCGTTGTATTGAAATTCGGTACGGCCGTTGGCCGGATCGAAGATGTGGACTGGGGTCATGTTCGGCCCAGCCATGCTGAAGTCACCATTGATCTCCGCCAAAGTGGGCACGGTGTCGATCATGGTGTGCGTCATGGCATGGCGAAAGCCTTCATAGTTCACGAAGAAGAAAGTCTTGTTCCGTACGATCGGTCCGCCGAACGACGCACCAAAGTTATTCTGCACCAGGTGATTGTTCCCCATGGAGTTGAACGAAGTGGCATCCATGAATCCATTGCGCAGGAACTCGTACACGGTTCCGTGATAAGCGTTGCCGCCGCTACGAGTGACGATGTTGATTTGGCCGCCTCCGGCGCCGCCCATCTCCGCCGAATAGCTACCGGTCTGGACTTTGAACTCTTGAACCGCATCAGGCGACGGGCTCAAGTTTTGGGTATTGAAGGTGGGGTCGGTATTGGTCGTGCCATCCAGGAGGAAGTAGTTGCCATTGGGGCGACTTCCGCCGATGCTGACCGCAGACCGTTGTCCAGGACGCCAATAAAGAGGATTCATGCTGCCGGTTTGGGCACCGTGGCCCACGTGCGCGCCCGGCACCGTGAGCACAAGATCGACCAACATGCGCCCGTTGAGAGGAAGATTCTCGATCGATGTGGGCTCGACAACTTCTCCGATAGAGGCTTCGTTGGTGTGGAGAACCTCCGGAACATCCCTGATTTCTACGGTCTCTTTGTGTTCTTCGACGCCTAGCTGAAGATCGATCGCCAGGCGTTGTGCTACCTCAAGGCGAAGGTCTTTGCGCTGGGAAGCAAACCCGGAAGCGCTGATCGTCAGCTCGTAGTCGCCTGGTTGCAGGCCCGGAACTTCATAGATTCCTTGATCGTTGGTCTGCAGTTTACGCACGGCCCCGGTGCTTTTCGACATCAAGACCACCTGGGCGCCCGCTACCGCATGCGACTGCGGATCGGTAACGCTACCACCCAAAACGGCCAAATTGCTCTGTGCTGCCGCACACACCGCGCACAAACTGACCAGAAGCAGAATTGAGGGCTTTCGTTGCACGACTCCTCCAGATCCTGGGAAACGATCAGGGTAAAGCTGAAGCAGCTTCGAGATGGATACAAACAAGAATCCGAGTTCAACCCTGAGTACTTAGGACTGTATGAGCAGATCCAACCAGCAGCAATAATGCAAAAACATTACGAATCTGGGAAAAAGTAGGGTCACGAAGCATCCTGAGTAGCTGATTCTTGCCCTTCTAGCGACACGCCGGAGTCCAACCTCAGGCAAGGTAGCTGCCATCTGAACAAGCTTGTCGAACCGCGTATGCGGCGTTGTAAGCCTTCGCCTACTCGTCGTCTAAAGGAGCCTCCATGCGATATCGTAATCTCCTGCTTTCAGCCTTTATCTTGTGCCTGAGTCTGGCAGTGACAAACCTGGCCGGAGCTCAAGGCACGACAACCAGTCCATCGACGCCAGATACTCACACGCAGTCCTCGCCAGGAACTCAGCCTCCGAGCGCACCGCCGTCATCCAACAACTCGGGGACACAGAGCGCACCCGGGGCCCAGAGCACTCCCGGCGCACAAAGCGCTCCGGGCGCACAGAGCACTCCGCCTTCACCCAATCAGGGCCCATCGAGTGCTGGTTCCGCGAACTCGGGCCAGAATGGACAGCACTCGGTAGAAGACGAACTCCAATTGACAGCGGATCAAAAACAAAAAATCGCTGAAGTTGTGGATGACGAGAACAAGCAGATCACCGCGGTACGGAATGATACGTCGCTCTCGATGGACCAAAAGCAACAGAAGGTTCTGCAGATTCGGCAGGAAGGTAGCCCGAAAATCAAAGCAATTCTGACGCCGGAACAGCTGCAAAAGCTAGCCGTGATCCAGCAAAGAATGCGGGACCAGCAGCAGGGCGGACAAGGCCAAACGCCGCAACAGTCTGCTCCGCCAAGCAATCCGCCGCAGAACACTCCTCCTCAAAAATAGCGGGCTCGAGCGGTAGCGTTGAGCGGTGAGCCTTGGGGATGGACCTGACCCATTCTGCTCACTGCTCTTACCCGCCTAACCGCACCCCTGCTCTGAGGTATTCGTTCCGATCGCAAACAACCTGAGCACGTTTTCCGGCTTCTAGTTGATCATGCAGGGGAAATTACATTTGATAAGGATCTTTTTGCGAGCCCTCACAATTCCAGTGTGGGCTTGTGTAGTCGGGCAGGCGCTATTTGCCCAGGTGACGATCGCCCAAATCAGTGACACGCACCTCGGCGAAAAACACGCACCTCACGCCGCGGACAATTTGCGAACAGCCGTGAAGATGATCAATGAGCGTCGACCCGATGCCGTCATTCTCTCGGGAGACATTGGCGAGAACCCGAAGGCTTGGGATCAGGCCAAGAGCATTCTCAAAGAACTAAAAGCCCCGCTTTACTACGCTCCCGGAAATCACGATGTTCACAGCTCCGATGTGGAGCGCTACCGAGACGCTTTCGGGAAGGATTACTACGCCTTTCACGTGAAAGACATCACATTCGTGGTCATCAATTCGCAGCTGCTGGGTAACTACGACAACTATGGCGCGAAGCAACCACCCCCGTTACCATCCCAAACGGAAAAAGAGTCAGAGGAAATGCTGCAATGGCTGTCAAACGTTAGAGACGAAGAGGATCGGGGCCAGAAAGGACATCACCCGATTATCGGCATTCAGCACGTACCGGTCTTTCACGACGATGGCTTCCCAGATCCCAAGCCCTATTGGGTTGTGAGCGAACCTTATCGTTCAAAAGAGATGAAGTTGCTCCACAAGGCGGGAGTCAAGCACATGCTGGTCGGGCATTGGCATAACGGCAGGGTCTTTGAGCGCGAGGGGATCACCTGGCATGTCGCACCAGCAACGAGCTGGTTGCCGTGGGGTGGAGAGCTGGGATTTGCGATGCACAGTATTTCACAGGACGGAGATGTGAAAACTGAATTCGTCCCACTGCCTGATGCCAAGCAATGAAAAACAAATTCGCCTGGCCTGCTTCTAACAGACATCAAGACTGACCAAAGCCAAGATCCCTCCTGCTTTGCCCCTCGTGGCATCCCGGGGGTATCTTATCTACATGCAATTTCGCGGATGCGGCACAGCACTGGTCACTCCGTTTCATCAAGACGGCGCGCTCGACGAGGCGGCGTTACGCAACTTGGTTGCCTGGCAAATTGAAGCTGGGATCGATTTCCTGGTTCCTTGCGGCACAACCGGCGAGACACCCACATTAACGCATGAGGAATGGCTACGCGTCGTCGATATCACCATCGAAGTTGCAGCTGGACGCGTCCCAATCGTGGCGGGAGCAACCTCGAACAACACCAAGGATGCCGTCGCCAAAGCACAGGAACTCAATTCGCGCGAGGGAGTAACGGGGATCCTGACAGCGTCCCCTTATTACAACAAGCCGACCCAGGAGGGACAGTACCAGCACTTCAAAGCCATCGCCGAGTCGGTTGGCAAGCCGATCATTCTTTATAACGTGCCGGGACGTACCGGAGCTAACCTTGAGGCGAGTACAGTCGCGCGCCTGGCTGAGATCCCCAATATCGTCGGAGTGAAGGAAGCCAGCGGCAATCTGACACAAGTGGCGGAGATTTGTGCAGCCGTGCGAGATGATTTCGCGGTTCTGTCCGGGGACGATGCGACCGTGCTGCCCGTGCTATCGCTGGGAGGCGTAGGTTTGATTTCCGTTGCCTCGAATGAGATTCCAGCCGAGATGACCGCGATCGTTCGGGCGGCGCTGAGTAATGAGTGGGACGCAGCCCGCCAAGTCTTCCGTAAGTACCTGCCTCTGATGCAGGCAAACTTTATCGAGTCCAGCCCAATGCCAGTGAAGGCAGTGTTGGCGATGATGGGAAGAATTGAAGAGGCTTACCGGCTGCCAATGATTCCGGTTCGGCGCGACACGCGATCGAAGCTTCAACGGATTGCCGGCGAACTTGGGTTGATCGCGAAGGCCGCAACTACCACGGTAGCAAATGCCCCTGCGTTCTTCGTTTATGAGAACTGGGCGGCGGGACCGCACAAAGCCGTGCTTCACCGGAGCAGTTGCGGACAGTGCAATAGCGGGAAAGCGCGTCCCTCAGGGCATTCTGCCAATCATGCTCGGTGGCACGGTCCTTATGCGTCGCTCGCAGAGGCCAGACAGGTCACGCAAACGCTACCGAGCGTGCTGATTCGCAGCGAGTGCAAGTGCATTTAAACGCTGGCAAGCGGCGTCCCAGGCACCGTAGCCGCTGCTTCGTTCTCAACCAGATGCTTGGCTGTCGATAGAGAAGCTCCCGGTCGCCTTGGAAAAGGCTCATACGGAAGGGGGTTTTCACGCCGGGTCATCGAGGAAAACACTTCCACCCAGTAGCAGACCCGGAGAAAACAACGTCCAAACAGGTCGGCCACAGGGTAATCCTGATCCCTGCGAATGGAAAGTAGAGGAGGGTTCTCAGTTCCCAGGCGCCTTGGATGGTTAGTAACGCCTGTATTGGCTGAAGCGATGACTGAAGCGGTAACCGAAGCTGGGCTTATGCCTCCAGACCCTGAGCCTTGATCCATACCGTGCCCCCCTGAGCACATGCGAGCTGAGTTAAGATGCTGTTAAAGGTTCATGAAGATGCTACCAGATTTTGATGAACAAACACTTTTTACAATAAGGTGTTGGGAGAGTTGAGGCAGATACACTAAGAAAACCTTGCCTGCTCCGTCGAATATACTTTTACTTCCCAATGGACACGTTACGTTCAGAAATTGAAAGACTTGCGAGCCTCTCTGACCTTGTATCCGACCGGAACACTCGTCCTACCTTTGAACGTTTTCGCGACGCATTGACCCGGGGTGAGATCCGGGCAGCAGAAAGGAAGAACGACAGGTGGGAGGTAAATGTCTGGGTCAAGCAGGGCATCCTGCTCGGCTTCCGACTCGGTGCCTTAGCTCAAATGGGCAACGGGGAATGTCTCTCGTTTGTAGACAAGGACACGTTTCCTGCGCGAAAGTTCACCCCAGCCAACGGCGTGCGGGTTGTGCCCGGCGGCTCGTCGGTGCGGACGGGAGCGTATGTGGCCCCTTCGGTGATTTGCATGCCTCCGATGTACATCAACGTGGGAGCGTATGTAGACGAGGCAACGATGATTGATTCCCACGCCCTGGTCGGGTCCTGTGCGCAGATTGGCAAGAGGGTCCACGTCAGTGCAGCAGCCCAAATTGGTGGGGTTTTGGAGCCGGTGAATGCCGTGCCGGTGATCATTGAGGACGACGCCCTGATTGGGGGAAACTGCGGAGTCTATGAGGGAACTCTGGTCCGCGCGCACGCGGTACTCGGGGCGGGAACCATCCTAACGCGGTCTACGCCACTCTATGACCTGGTGCGCGGCGAGGTATATCGCGCGAAAGAGAATGAGCCGCTGCAAGTGCCCGAGGGAGCGGTTGTCGTGCCAGGCTCGCGTGCGGTCAAGAAAGGTCAAGCCGCTGAATGGGGCATTTCGCTCTACACGCCCGTCATTGTCAAGTACCGCGACGAGAAAACCGATAAAGGTGTGGAGCTAGAAGAGTGGCTGAGATGAGATCGTGCCCAAGGCAGCTACTCAACAAGTAAACATCCGACGAGCAACCGCCCGGGACAACGAGGGCATCCTGAACTGCCTTTCGTGCGCCTTCGCGACGTATCAGCATTTCTACACACCCGCGGCGTTTGAAGATACCGTGCTGACGCCTGAACTGCTGAAAAGACGTTTGCGGAGCATGTCGGTGTTCGTCGCGGATACCAGCTCAGGACAGATCATTGGAACGATCGCATGCAGTCTGGTCAGCCAGCTGGAAGGCCACTTACGAGGAATGGGCGTGGTGCCAGAGTGGCAGGGACGCGGGGTCGCAAAGGGATTGTTGGATTGTGCACAGAACGAACTAAAACAGTTGGGCTGCGAGCGCATTACCCTGGATACGACCGAGCCTTTGATCTCGGCCATACGCTTCTATGAGTGGAATGGATTCCGCCGCACGGGCAAAGTTTCTGATTTCTTTGGCATGCGCCTGATCGAGTACGCCAAAGCAATCAGCTGACCGGTTCTTCTTACAACTGCTCTTACGCTCGTTCGGCCTTCCCCCGAAACTCTTTCAGTACTTCACGATCGCAGCGAACGACTTTGGATCCAGACTGGCGCCCCCGACCAGCGCGCCGTCGATCTCTTCCTCTGACATCAGGGCAGTCGCATTTTCCGGCTTCACCGAGCCACCGTAGAGAATCCGCAGCGCATCGGCAAACTCTTGGCCGAATGCTTTGGCGGCTTCCCCGCGTATGATTCCGTGTGCGTCCGAGGCCATTTGCGGGGTAGCGGTCTTGCCTGTTCCGATGGCCCATACCGGCTCGTATGCAATGACCAGCTTGGCTGCCTTTTTTGCCGAAAGGGCGTGGAACGCACGCAGGCACTGGCGGCGAAGGACCTCTTCCGTGAGACCGGCTTCCCGCTCCTCAAGAACCTCGCCAACGCAAGCGATGGGGGTGAGGCCATGCTCCAGTGCTGCCTTGAGCTTGAGGTTCACCGTGTCGTCGGTCTCGCCAAAGTATTGGCGGCGTTCCGAGTGGCCGATGATCACGTGGGTGCAGCCAACCGCCACGAGCATGGTCGACGAAATTTCGCCGGTGAAGGCACCTTCCTCCTTCCAATACACGTCCTGCGCGCCAATGGCAACCCGCGAGCCCTGTGCGGATTCAATCGCGGCGTGAAGATTGACGTAAGGCGGGCAGATGACGATCTCATCACGATCGTGGTCTATCACGAGGGGCAGGAAGTCCTGCAGGAACTGCTTTGACTGTTGAGGCGTCTTGTACATCTTCCAGTTTGCAGCAATGAGTTTCTTGCGATCCATGAATTAGTCCTCATCGAATGGTGAATCAGTAAGAGCACGAGATAGACGAGAGAAATCACCGGTCCGGAAACGGGGTTTGCTCTGTGTTTCTCCATGTCCTCTGCGGTAAAGCTCTTGCTACGCGCAAAAATACTGTTCCTCGAGAGCAACCGCGAGTTCAAGCAGACTCTCGATCCTGCGTGCGGGAACTCCGTTTATCGCGGTCCGCTTACGATCGATCCAGATTGGGCGAATGCCGAGTGCTCGACTGGCATGAATATCATTGGTCAGATCGTCGCCAATATGAACGCAGTCGCGAGGATCTTCGCCCGCTCGACGGCAAGCGTCCTGAAAAATGCTTGGGTGCGGCTTGCCAAAGCCGGTGTCCTCGGAAAAAGCCGTTACGGAGAAGTGTTCTAGAAGTCCCGCACGACTCAGCTTTCCGAGTTGTTGTTCGCGCGCACCGTTGGAAATAATTCCAAGTTTCTTCCCGGCCAGCTCTTGCAGGCAAGCTGAGGTGTCATCGTAAGCACGGGTTAGATGCTCGTATTCACGGATAAAGACGTGATACCTGGCGTCGGCTTCGGCGTTAGTTAATTCAGGGGCGTCAAAGGATTCGCGGATGCGTGCGCGACGCTGATCCCACAACGAAATTTCGCCGCGGCAGAAGCGGTTGAAGTGGCGGTCCATGATGGCTTCCCAGGTTGAAGGGAACCCGGCCCGGGTGAACGGAATTTGACCGGGAAATTGGTCATAGAGGGCCAGGCTGGCAGCAGCGGAGGCGCTGAGATGATCGATCAGAGTGCCGTCGATGTCAAAAAAGATCATTCGGATGCTGGCGTGAAACGCAAAGCCGGTTACTTGCTCGTCAGTGCTTCGACACCAGGCAGCACCTTACCTTCTAGGAACTCGAGCGAGGCGCCACCGCCGGTCGAAATATGCGAGATTTTGTCCGCCACTCCGGCTGCTTTCACAGCCGAGACCGAATCGCCGCCACCGATAATCGACGTTGCACCGGCATTGTCGGCTACGGCACGAGCGATCTTGAACGTTCCTTTGGCAAACTGCGGAATTTCGAAGACCCCCATGGGTCCGTTCCAAACGATGGTTGCGGCGCGGCTAATCTCTTCTGAGAAAAGCTCGACCGAATCGAGGCCGATGTCGAGACCCATCAGATTCTCGGGAATTGGCTGCCCTTTGCCGACGCTTTGTGCCTTGGCAGTGGCGTCGAGCTTGTCGGCAACAACGTGATCGACCGGCAGTAGGAATTTCACGCCCTTTGCCTTTGCATTCGCAAGGATTTGGCGCCCGAGATCGAGCTTGTCTTCCTCGACACGCGACTTTCCTACCGCTACCCCCTGGGCCTTCAGAAACGTATACGCCATAGCACCGCCGATGATCAGCGTATCCACCTTCTTCAGAAGGCTCTCGATGACAGCGATTTTGTCGCTGACCTTGGCACCGCCCAGAATAGCCACAAACGGCTTCTCCGGATGTTGCATGGCGCGACCTAGATAATCGAGTTCCTTTTCCATCAGCAACCCAGCGGCGGACCTCTGCACGAACTTGGTCATGCCGACGGTTGAGGCGTGGGCGCGATGAGCGGTGCCAAAGGCATCATTTACGTAATAGTCGCAAAGATTCGCGAGTTGCTTTGAGAACTTTTCGTCGTTGGCTTCTTCTTCGGCATGAAAGCGAAGGTTCTCAAGCAGGAGTGTCTGCCCTTTTTCCAGCTTGCCTGCCATCTCCTCAGCCTCGATGCCGACGCAATCAGGACAGAAGCCAACGTTTTCGCTGGAAGCCAAATTCTTGTCGAGCAACATGCGGAGCCGCTCGGCCACTGGCTTGAGGCTCATCTTCAGGTTGGGCTTGCCTTTGGGGCGACCAAGGTGAGAAGCAAGGATCAGGCGGGCCCCGTGGCGAAGGGCATACTCGATAGTGGGAAGGGTCTCCTTGATACGCGTGTCGTCGGTTACGCGGCCATTATCGTCGAGTGGAACGTTGAAATCGACCCGCATAAACACTCGGTGATCATTGAGCGGAAGATCGCGAATAGATAATTTCGACATGATGGGCCTCTTCTGAAGAGAGTGGTCAGTGCCCAGTGGCAGGCGTCAAAAAAGCCACGAACCTTCTGACCACTGGCCACCGACCGCTGTTTTATAGACCTTTGCTGCCGATGAAGTTGATCAGGTCCCGCACGCGGCAAGAGTAGCCCCATTCGTTGTCGTACCAGGAGACAACTTTCACGAGGTTGCCAACCACCAGCGTCGAGGGCGCATCGACAATCGAGGAGCGCGAATCGCCTTTGAAGTCTGACGAAACCAACTCGTTCGTCTCAAAGCCCAGATAGCCCTTCAGCGGACCGCTTTCCGAAGCCTTCTGCAACGCGGCATTCACTTCGTCCTTGGAAGCCTTGTTCTCGACAATGGCGACAAGGTCAACCACTGAGACATTCGGCGTGGGTACACGGATGGCAAATCCGTCCAGTTTGCCGGCCATGTCGGGGATAACCAACTTCAACGCCTTGGCAGCGCCGGTCGAAGTCGGAATCATGGAGAGTGCTGCAGCGCGAGCGCGGCGCAGGTCCTTGTGCGGGAAGTCGAGAATAACTTGATCGTTGGTGTAGGAATGGATCGTGGTCATGGTGCCACTAAGGATCTTGAAGCTGTCGTGGATCACCTTCACGATGGGTGCCAGGCAGTTCGTCGTGCAGGACGCGTTCGAGATGATGTTGTGCTTAGAAGGGTCATATTTGTCGTGGTTCACGCCCAGCACGAGGGTCACGTCTTCGTTCTTCGCCGGGGCCGAAATGATGACCTTCTTCACGGGGCCGCGGAGGTGCTTCTTGGCATCCCCGGCATCGGTGAAGCGGCCGGTGGACTCGATCACAACCTGTGCACCCACCGATTCCCAGGGCAGTGCCCCCGGGTCCTTCTCCTTGAAAACCTTGATCGTCTTGCCGTCAACCTGAATTGAGTCGCCGGTGGCCGAAACTTTATTGGGAAGATTACCGAGAACTGAGTCGTACTTAAGAAGATGGGCCAGGGTTTTGGGCTCGGTCAGATCGTTGACGGCGACGAATTCCAGGTTGGGATCGTTAAGGGCAGCGCGGAAAACATTGCGTCCGATGCGTCCAAAACCGTTGATTCCTACCTTGATAGCCATGAGGCCTCCGTATGAAGTGGATGACTGCGAAGTAGCTGCAATTTAAGGGAAACAAGCTATGTTATCAGCGTGAGAGAGTGGGGGCAAATGTGAGTAGGGTTCTTAACATTCAAAATTCCGCAGGGACAAATCGATTTCGGGACTGAAAACGAGACTTGTTTGGCTGAATTTCGTGATTCTGCGAATCTTGTTTTTCGTCCCCAGTTCCCAATCCCCAGCTCTCGGTGCGCGGTCAAGCAAGACTGAACATCGAGCAAGTCAACCATCAACCGCCGAGCTCAATTTCAAGGTACTCGTTCTTACTGCTCCAGAAAGGCAGCCGAGCCATCCAGTATTTTCGGCGGATCAATCGCTGTGCGAAGGGCCAATGCTCAGGCGGAAGAATGCGAGCGACTGCTGGGAGGTCCGGTCCGGTGACCGAGCCACGCAGCGTGCACGGCGCAACCAGAACGTTAGGATTGTTGCGAATTCGCTTGTACTTCCAAGAGTCATTGCGGGTCATGAAGTAAAGCTTGCCGTTGGCTTCGGCGAACCATAATGGCGTTCGTACCGGCGCCCCGGTCTTGCGAAAGGTTGTCAACGAGATGTATTTCTGGCCCGAGATTTCAGACGGGATTGGCATCACGCTCTCATTCCCACAATTAGGAATACGATAACTCCAACCCTCGCTTCTCCGCGATCTCTGCGTCAATCGACAGATCGCGAAGGGGTGCGACAAAGCTCGCGTCGGAGGGGCTCAGCGAATCTATGAGCGAACGGTTTTAGTCCTCGCACAATTGCCGGAAAGCCCGTCAATATGTTACAAGCCCTACATGCGGAAATGGATGCGAGATCGATTGAAGCGGCGCAAGAAGGGTGAGGAGACAGCCCCGAGCCAGCCCGCGCCTTTGCAACCGGCATATTTTGAAGCTGAGCCGCAGCGCCAGGAAGAAACCGTCCCGGAGCCGGAGGAAGAAGTTCAGCCTGCAGAAGGACCTAAATCAGATATTCAGCCTGATGCTGCAAGGCAGTCCGATCAGGGCGAACCGGCGGCTGAAGGCAGCACGAGATCTGCTCCTGGGGAGCGGCGTCCGAGACGTCGTCGACGGGGGGGACGCGGGCGGAGACGTTCGGGATCGAAATCGCCCATGGTGCCCAGCGATCCAACGCCGGTTCAACCGCCAGCTGCAGAGGAATTACCCGAGCCCGCTGCCGCCCCGGTTTCGGCTACCCTCACTCCGCCGGCCCATCGTGCGCGCGCTTTGAAAGGAACCGTCGTTCTCGCGATCGGGTTGCCCGGCTCCGGCAAGAGTTCATGGTTCAAGCGCCACAATCTGAATCCGCTATCGAGCGACATGATTCGCGCCATGTTGTTCGACGATCCGGCGGAGCAGCGTTTTCAGGACCTGGTCTTCTCGAACCTACGCTCCTTGTTGCGAGCGCGGCTGGTCGCACGCCGTCCGCTGAACTACGTGGACGCCACTAACCTCACGCCGCACGACCGCCACAGCTGGATCAAACTCGCCAAGGACTTCGGATACGAAGTGCAGGCGGTGTATTTCGACGTTCCGCTCGAAGTCTGCTTGGAACGCAATGCTCGCCGCCAGCGTGTCGTGGAAGACGACGTCATGCGAAAGATGGCCGCAAAGCTCAAGCCACCGACCTTTGAAGAAGGATTCTCGAAGATTACCGTGGTCAGAGTGAAGCCGAAGGAGTAGGCGGACTTCTAGTAAGAGTGCAACCGTTCTTCCAGGCATGGTCGGATCTCTTACTCAAGCATCTTTTCCACACTTTAGAGATTCTTCTCAAGAGGGGCCGCTATTGAAGATCCTCCGCCAACCGCTTGTGAGCTTACTTAAGATGGGCCAGCATCCTCTTAAATTCCTCCGTCGCCGATGAATGCAGCAGCTCGTAAATGATCATTTCGGTCGAGGAGATCACGGCTCCTGCGGCGCGCATGCGATCCAGTCCAATATTTAGATTCCACGGTGTGCGCGAACTCACCGCGTCCGACGCAACGTGGACCATGTACCCTTCGCGCAAAGCCGCAAGCGCCGTCTGCGCAACGCATATGTGGCTCTCCATCCCGCAAAGCAGCAGTGTGTTTCTTCTTCCGGGCAGCCGCTTGAGCATCGAACAGAATACATCGCTGCCAAAGCAGGAAAACATCTGCTTATCGATGGGGTTGCTCGGCAGAAGTGACTTCAGATCAGCCACGGTTTCCCCGAGACCTTTCGCATATTGCGTGGTCGCGATGGTCGGGAAATTCAGAATGCCGGCAGCGCGAACCAGCAGCTGCGAGTTCTTGACGACGCGGTCGCGTTCGAAGATCGCTGGCAGCAGCTTTTCCTGAACGTCAATGACGATCAGCGCGCACTCGGCGGGATCGAGGGTTCGACGAGCAGCTTCCATCGATTCCATTGCTGGAGGAAAGACGTCGGCGGACATGCTGGAAAGCTCCTGGGCTGATTGTAGCCCCTCCTGGACTCGTTCTCGTTCGCGGAACGCGCATGTCTGCGGGTAGAGCTGCTCGCTCAGTTTCCTGGTTCGCTCCAGTCGCTCAGCGAAGATCGGCCTTCGTCGCTCGGAATGGCAAATTAGGGAAAGGCACGCACTAGTATCCTGCCTGCTTGTCCACAACTGCGAGTAGCGGCTGGCCGGCTAAGAATCGCCCTAGGTTATCGGTAAAAAGGGCGTAGTGGCGTTCCCACATCTTCTCGGTCATGCCGCCGGTGTGAGGCGTGATGAGCAGGTTCTCCAAGTCCCACAACGGAGACTCGGGCGGCAATGGTTCCTGATCGAAGACGTCGAGGGCTGCGCCGGCAATCTGACGACCGCGTAGGCCTTCGATGAGCGCAGCCTCGTCTACTAAAGGGCCACGACCGACATTGATGAGATACCCGGTTTTCTTCATGGCAGCGATCTGATCTCGGCCGATCATGCCCCGTGTTGCCGGAGTGACGGGCGGAGACAAGACGACATAGTCACTGCGCGACAATAGGTCGCTCAAACCAGATGTGGGCAAAATCTCATCTACACTCTCCGGCTTCGGCCTGTCGATATGTTCACGGATTGCGATGACCTTCATCCCCATGGCAGACGCACGTAGCGCAACGTTGCGTCCAATGCTCCCCAGGCCGATCAAACCGAGAGTGGCGCCGCCGAGTTCTTGCGGGGTGCGGCGGTCTTGCCAAAGAATTGCCTGGCCCCAAGTACGCTTCACCTGAAAGCGCACCGATTCTGGAATCCGGCGGGCGAGGGCAAACATCATGGCCATCACCTGTTCTGCCACAACAATGCCGTGCACCTCCCGCGCGTTTGTCAGGATGACGTCGCTCTCGACGAGCTCAGGGAAAAGTAAGTCGTGCACGGCGGCAGCCGTGGAGTGGATCCAGAGCAGTTGCCGGGCGACGCGGAGGTGCTCTGGGCCGAAGGACGCGCCAAACAGAACACTGGAGTTAGATAACTCCTGCGAGAGTCGTTCTCCGGAAGTGATGCGAGTGATGTCAACCTGGGGGAAGTCGGCTCTGAGGCGCTCAGCGAACCAATCGGGAGCCGTCCACAGGTCGATTCGACTGTAGGCGGCAACCAAAACTTTGATCGGGTGATCAGGCGATTGAGTCATCGGTGATCTTTGAATCATTGCAGATTAAGCCAAACCCTGCCGTCTGCGGACGTGGGGTTTCTCTTCATGCGCTCGTCGTACCGGAAAAACCTGCCATCCCGGACACGAAGTTGCGCACGGAACCTTCCACGAAAAGCAATTCTATGACCTTTTATCCGAGCTTCACGCGCAAATCCGCACCGGTCATCTCTTTAGGTTCGGGCAGGCCGAGCATGCCGAGAATCGTCGGCGAAATGTCGCGCAACGAACCGCCTGACTTGAGCTTCAACTGCTTGGCATTTTCTGCGATAACGATGAACGGGACGGGATTGGTGGTGTGATATGTATGCGGGCCCCCGGTACCCGGATCGATCATCATCTCGGCATTACCGTGATCGGCGGTGATAAGTATCGCACCGCCTTTTGCACGGACGGCGAGTTCGATTCGCCCCAAGCACGCGTCTACGGTCTCCACGGCTTTGATCGTCGGCTCGAGTTTGCCGGAATGACCAACCATGTCGGCGTTGGCGAAGTTTACGACGATAACGTCGAAGGCACCGTCTTCAACGGATTTGACGACGGTGTCGGCGATCCCCGCGGCACTCATTTCGGGTTTCAGGTCGTAGGTCGCAACCTTGGGTGAAGGCACGAGCGCGCGATCTTCGCCTGGGAACGGTTGCTCAACGCCGCCGTTAAAGAAGTAGGTTACGTGCGCATACTTCTCGGTCTCAGCCACGCGCAGATTGCGCATGTTCATCTGGCCCATGACATTGGCCAGAATATTGTCGAGCGATTCGGGAGGAATCACGACCGGGAGGCTGAACTTCTTGTCATATTGCGTCATGCAGACGTAATGCAGGTTTTTCGGCACGCGGTCGCGTGGAATCGTCACATCGAGATCTTCGGCACCTTGCAGGTCGCTCCCACCGTGCTCGTTCAATTCGCTGTTTCGGGTGAGAGCGCGAGTGATCTGACGAACGCGATCGGCTCGGAAGTTGAAACAGATGCAGGAGTCTTCGCCGCGAATAGTGGTGACAGGCTGATTTTCGGAATCGGCGCAGAGAAACGGCACAATGAACTCGTCGGTCACCCCTTTGTTGTAGGACTCCTTAACGCCCTGAACGGCGTCGGAGTAGTTGCCCCCCTCAGCCTCTCCGAAGACCATGGCGCTATAGGCTTTCGCAATGCGCTCCCACCGGCGGTCACGGTCCATCGCGTAGTAGCGCCCACTCACGGTGGCGATCTTTCCGGTGTTGTATTCGCGCATGACCTGCTGCAGTTGCTCGAGGTATCGCGCGCCATTGGTGGGCAGGGTGTCGCGGCCGTCCATAAAAGCGTGGACAAATACGCGCTCGACCTGATTCTGCTTCGCCATCTTTAGCAAAGCATGCAGGTGAGTTTGATATGAATGCACGCCGCCGTCAGAGACCAGGCCGAATAAATGAAGCTGGCGGCCACCGCTGCGCGCGTTCTTCATGGCGTCGACAAGAACGGGGTGCTCGAAGAAGTCACCCTTCTGGATCATTAGCTCAATGCGAGTGGAATCCATGTGGACGATGCGTCCCGCGCCGATGTTGAGATGGCCGACTTCACTGTTGCCCATTTGACCTTCCGGGAGGCCAACGAAGGGACCGCTGGTATGGATTAGGGTGTTCGGATATTCGCGAAGGAGTCGATCGTAAGTGGGTTTGTGAGCCAGCGCGATAGCGTTGGCATTGGTGTCGGCGCGGTAACCCCACCCGTCGAGAATGATGAGTACAAGTGGTTTAGGACGGGACATAAGATAGCTTTTTAGCTCCTAGCTTTAGCTCGTTGGCTCCGGCGCGTGGCGCCGAGAGCGTCGAGGGATCAAGACCAAGCATGCCTGGTTTTGGAACCGGGAAGTCCAGGACTTTCAGCCGCGCCATTTGTGACACTCGAAGTCGAGGCCTTTAGCCCCTGAGTACCGCCCTGGGGTGCGAAACCGTTTCAATAGCCTCGAGCCTGAGCCGAATTTGCGCTTCTACTTCTTCTCGCCACTGCGCTTCTGCTGCTCTTGTTTAGTCAGTTCCGCAATGAATTCATCCATCTTCTCCATGATCGAACGCATTCTTTTCTGGCCGATCGTGCTTCCGACCTGCATCCCCTCTTGCATCATCGCGGGCTGTTCGCGGAGCAGTTTCTGTCCCGCGGGCGAGGAATAAAAGGCGAGTATCCCGTCCATGTCGCTCTTTGTAAGATGCTTCTGATAGATCGGCACCATCGCCTCCACGATTTCCTCGACCGGCATGTCCTTGAAAAGACCCTCTGCAAACTTGTCTACTGCCGCGAGCTGTTCCGGACTAGCATCTGGGATCTTTTCCTTGAACGCCTGCTCCGCTCCCACCTTCGCTTGCCGCCCCATGCCTTCATACAACTGAACCAGCGTCTGCCGGATATGCAAGACGTCCATGAACTTGAGTATGTCTTCCTTGCTGGCAGCCTGTTCGCTGGGGTTACCGGCCTGCGCACCCAGCAATGCAGAACATGACACGAGCATAATCGCGGTTAGAACAGTGATTCTCCGCACTTCAAACCTCCAATAGACTAGTAGTCCGTCTTACCCGTTGTAGTTCAACGCCTTCAAACCGAGGAAGCGGGCACCGGCAGCCAGAGCTTCTTCGATCCGGAGCAGCTGGTTGTACTTGGCGATGCGGTCGGTACGCGACGCTGAGCCAGTTTTGATCTGGCCCACGCCCGTCGCAACCGCTAGGTCAGCGATGAAGGTGTCTTCGGTCTCGCCGGAGCGGTGCGAAATGATGGCCGTATAACTGTTACGGCGGGCAAGGTCGATCGCCTCGAGAGTTTCGCTCACCGTGCCGATCTGGTTGACCTTGATCAAAATCGAGTTGGCGACACCTTTGTCGATTCCCGTCTGCAGGAACTGCACGTTGGTCACAAACAGGTCATCGCCTACGAGCTGAATTTTGCTGCCGATCTCTTTTGTGAGCAAGGACCAGCCTTCCCAGTCGTTCTCGGCGAGGCCGTCTTCGATGGAGACGATCGGATAACCGCTGACCCAGTTGGACCAGAAGCGGACCATCTCTTCCGAGCTCTTCGACGACTTATCGGATTTCTTGAAGACGTACTTGCCATCCTGGTAGAACTCGCTGGCCGCGGGATCGAGCGCAATGGCGATCTCTTCGCCAGGTTTATAGCCGGCTTGCTGAATTGCCTCGATCACCACTTCAATGGCTTCGACGTTGGAATTTACCGACGGAGCAAAGCCGCCCTCGTCGCCGACAGCGGTGTTGTAACCCCGCTTCTTCAAAACGCCCTTGAGAGTATGGAACACTTCGACGCCCCAGCGCAGGGCTTCCGAGAAGGACGGAGCGCCGACCGGCATGACCATGAATTCCTGGAAGTCGACGTTGTTGTCGGCGTGCGCGCCACCGTTGAGGATGTTCATCATGGGAGTGGGCAGGGTGTTTGCGCCCGCTCCACCGAGATATCGGTAGAGGGGCGTTTCGTAGCAAGTTGCTGCGGCGCGGGCCGCAGCCATTGAAACGGCGAGAATCGCGTTCGCACCCAGCCTTGCCTTGTTTTCAGTTCCATCCAGTTCGATCATCTTCTGATCCAGGGTGCGCTGGTCAGCGGCGTCAAAGTTGGCAAGAGCCTCCGCGATTTCTCCATTCACGTTCTCAACCGCTTTCAAAACGCCTTTGCCGACGTACTGACTCTTGTCGCCGTCGCGAAGCTCAACTGCCTCGTGCTCGCCGGTGGAAGCACCGCTCGGAACGATCGCGCGGCCCACGGTGCCATCCTGCAACCAAACTTCCGCCTCAACCGTGGGATTGCCCCGCGAGTCCAAGACTTGCCGTGCACGAATCTCTGCAATATTGCTCATGATTGCCTTTCTCTCCTCAATAGGAATAATTGTTGGCGTCGTCGTCCACGACTGCGCCCGGAACCTGGACGAAAGGGTTAGGTACCTCCCCGCCAGGTATCCCAAACCCAATAAGAACGCGACATGCTTTGTCGGTGAAACTTGCGATTATAAATGATTGCGCCCCGCTGGCCTTGTGCTTGAATGCTGAAGACTCGATGCTGAGTGCTTCTTTTCTAACTGCTACAATGCATTCAGTTTCGCATCATCATGAAATGTCCTTTTTGCGGCCACGCCAACGACAAGGTTGTGGATTCGCGTGAAAGCAAGGATGCCGATTCGATCCGGCGCCGCCGCGAGTGCTTGAAGTGCGAGAAGCGCTTTACCACCTATGAGCGTATCGACGAGATTCCCTACATGGTGGTGAAGAAAGACGGGCGGCGAGAGAAATTTGATCGCCAAAAGGTTTTGAATGGGCTGCTGCGAGCCTGCGAGAAACGGCCGGTGCCGATTAGCAAGCTGGAACAAATCGTGAATGAGGCAGAGGCGTTCATCATCGAGTCTCCCGAGCGCGAGCGGAAGACAAGTGAAGTAGGTGAGCTGATTATGAACCGGCTGCGGCGGTACGACAAAGTTGCGTATGTGCGATTTGCGTCGGTCTACCTGGATTTCAAAGACGTGCAGGAGTTCATGACAGAATTAAAGGACCTGCTTAAAACCAAAGAATCAGAACCTCAGGCGAAGGCAGCACCGAAAACTATGTAGCCGCGGGTGCCCTTCCCTGCCGAGTCGAGCCCAGCCAGGCGTGCTCGGGCAGTTTTCCCGGCGAGCGTTGCTCGCCCCGCCTGGACGAGGGCATTCGGGCTACGCCACTTCTCATGACTCATAAAATTACGCTAATTCCCGGTGACGGCATTGGAACGGAAGTTACGGCAGCCGTGGTGCGCATTCTTGAAGCGACTGGCCTGAAATTTGAATGGGAAACCGTTCTCGCGGGCGCCGACGCTTACGAGAAATACCGCGAGTACATTCCGAAGGAACTCACCGCCTCCATTGAGCGCACGCATGTGGCACTGAAGGGACCGATTACGACTCCCGTGGGAGGTGGGTTCGCCAGCATCAACGTTCAACTGAGGAAGAAGTTCGAGCTTTACGCGAACTTCCGGCCGGTGCGGAACCTGCCTCATATTCCCACACGGTATCCCGATGTTGATCTGGTAATCGTGCGCGAGAACACGGAGAGCCTGTACTCCGGGCTGGAGCATGAAGTCGTACCGGGGGTTGTGGAAAGTCTGAAGGTGATTACGGAAAAAGCGTCGACCCGCATTGCGCGTTTCGCCTTCGAATACTCGCGCAAGAACCAGCGCAAGAAAGTTCACGCCATTCACAAAGCCAACATCATGAAGCTTTCCGATGGCTTGTTTCTGCGCTGCTCTCGCGCGGTGGCTCAAGCGTTTCCTGAGATTACCTACGGGGAACACATCGTCGATAACGCTTGCATGCAGTTGGTTATGAACCCGTATCAGTATGACGTGATGGTAATGGAGAACCTGTACGGGGACATCATTTCGGATCTTTGCGCCGGACTTGTCGGCGGTTTGGGACTTGTACCAAGTGCGAACCTGGGGGACGAGTGCGCCATCTTCGAAGCTGTACACGGCTCGGCTCCGGACATCGCCGGCAAGAACCTGGCCAACCCCACTGCCCTGCTCCGATCTGCGCTGCTTATGCTGCGGCACATTGCCCAGCCGGAAGCAGCGCTCAAGATTCGCACTGCGCTAGAAAGGGTTTATCGCGATCGCGACAAGCTGACGAAAGATGTCGGCGGGAAAGCCGGGACTTCAGAATTTGCGGATAGCGTGATCGCGGCGATGGCCTAGCCCGCCAATAGAAGTCAAGCCATCAAAGAGCAGAACCAGAGCCCCGTGGCCGACTCTTCTTTTCCGCCTGGTGAACGGTTTTCTACCCCGTCGGTTTCGTCGGGATAGGGGCCAAGGACGTCGTCCGGCGTTCCTACGACAGCCAGCAATCCTTCCGAGCTGACCTTTCACGCGAATTTCTCTCTGCTAAACTGAAGGGTTTGGCTGGAGGTTTTGGTGAGGTCTGAATCAACACCCTACAATCGGTGGCATCATGGCGTTGCGGTCTTCATCGCCTTCCTGACGTTTGTTGTCATCGTCGCCGGAGCACTGGTCACGAGTGAAGATGCGGGCCTCTCCGTGCCGGACTGGCCAACGTCCTACGGCCACATTCTGCGGTTGCCTCCATGGGTGGGCGGGATTGTGTACGAACACAGTCATCGGATGATTGCGTCGGTGACTGGAATTCTGACCATTGTGATCGCCTTCTGGACGTTGATCGCCGACCGCCGCCGCTGGATGAAATACCTCGGCTTCGCAGCACTGGCGACCATCGTGATTCAAGGCATTCTCGGGGGAATCACGGTGCTGAACCTCCTGCCTCCTGCAGTGTCAACCGCGCACTCCGCCGTGGGCCAGACATTTTTTTGCATCGCGATAGCGATTGCGGTATTCACAGGACGTAAGTGGGTTGAGGAAAGTCCGTCGCCAGTGGCAGACAATGGACATCCCAAGGTGCTGGTCCTTTGCGCTTACTCGCTAGGCCTTCTTTATGTCCAGCTCGTGTTTGGCGGGATGTTCCGTCACCATGGCATGAGCTGGTGGCCGCACGTGGTGAACGCGTTGACGGTAGCCATGTGCCTTACCTGGACTGCGCTTCGGGCGCTGATTGCATTCCCCAGAATCGAAGCTATTCGACGCGGAGCCGCGCTTTTGCTCTTCACGTTGATCCTTCAACTGCTACTTGGGTTTGCGGCATTTCTGACGAGGATTGCCTGGCCGGGAACCGAAGCCAACAATTCAATGGTGTTCTCAACGGTGGCGCATACTTCCGTCGGGGCATTGCTGCTGGCAATCACCGCCGTGCTCACGATTCAGGTTTGGAGACATGCCCCCATGACCCAAAAACAAGAAATCCCAGAAGGCAGACCCGCAGCCGCATAGCTGGTGGCCCATCATCAACGGCCAGCACGTCGTAAAATAGTCTTTGATCTCAAACACACCAGTGTTGCCCGGCTTCTCGAGCGTGTCTCCGGCCGAACTCACACCTGCGATTTCGGTCCGGGATATAGTGCACCGCTACGGAGAGCGTACGGCGTTGAATGGAGTCTCATTCGATGTCAGTCGAGCAGAGTTGTTCGGGCTTCTGGGGCCGAACGGCAGCGGCAAAACCACCCTGTTCCGAATTCTTTCTACGCTGATGGTCCCAGTAGCCGGCCATGCGACCATTCTCGGCCACAACCCGGCGCAGGATCCCGACAATCTGCGGCGCAAGATTGGCGTCGTTTTCCAGGCGCAGAGCATCGATCTTAAACTCACAGCCGCTGAGAATCTGGTTCATCAGGGTCATCTGTATGGGTTGCGTGGTGCGACGCTGAAGAAACGAGTAGCGGAGATTCTTGGCAGGGTCGGATTAAGCGATCGTGCCACGGACAAAGCAGAAACCTTCTCCGGAGGCATGCAGCGGAGGCTCGAGTTGGCAAAGGGCCTTCTGCACGGGCCAAATGTGCTGTTGCTAGACGAACCGACGACCGGCTTGGACCCGGGGGCGCGGCGCGATTTGTGGCAATATCTCCGAATCCTGCGCGACGAAGAACAGGTTACGATCCTCGTGACTACTCACCTGATGGAAGAAGCGGAGCGTTGCGACCGGCTCGTGATCCTGAATGAGGGAAGGGTGGTTGCACTAGGCACTCCAGCAGAACTGAAACAGGAGATCGGTGGCAACGTGATCGTGCTGGAGACGAAAGATCCGGAGAGGCTTGCCGGCAGAATTCGCACCCAGTTCCGCGTCGATACCCAAGTACTTGAAAATCAAGTGCGCATCGAGAAAGAGCAGGGGCATCGGTTTGTGATGGATCTGGCTCAGAGTTTTCCGGGCGAAATCGATTCGGTTTCGATTGCGAAGCCCAGCCTGGAGGACGTTTTCATCAGGCGAACGGGACATCGATTCTGGACTGAGCGGGATAAACAATGATCGAGCACCGGGATACGCGGGCAGAGCGAAGACCGACGACGGTCGGTTGTGCTCAGTGACTCCCTACGTAAAAGACGATAAAGGATGACTCCAGCGACCGTGGCTTTCGCAGAAACAAGTACTCAGGAACTCGCGCTGCCGACGTTTACGCTATGGTGGCGCGAGGTGGTGCGCTTCTATCGGCAAAGGGCGCGAGTGGTTGGAGTGATCGCGTCGCCAGTGCTTTTCTGGATCGTGATCGGCTCTGGTTTCGGCAATTCTTTCACGTCGGGTGCAGGCAAGAGCCAGCATTACCTGGACTACTTTTATCCGGGGGCGCTGATCATGATCGTCCTGTTCACGTCGATTTTCACAATGATGTCGGTGATTGAAGACCGCAAGGAAGGTTTCTTGCTTTCCGTGCTGGTCGCGCCAGTCTCGCGATCCGCGATTGTGCTGGGGAAGGTGCTGGGCGGGACTACCCTGGCAGCGGTCCAAGGATTAATTTTTTTGGTGTTCGCCCCTCTGGTCGGCATCCACCTGAGTATCTCTGTATTTCTGCTTTCCGCATTGGTAGTGTTTCTGGTCTCATTCGCTCTCACTGCCTTGGGTTTTGCGATTGCCTGGCCAATGGATTCGACTCAGGCATTTCACGCGATCATCAACCTCTTTCTAATTCCCCTGTGGCTGCTTTCAGGAGCACTGTTCCCGCTGTCGAGCGCCTCGGCATGGTTGCGGCTGGTGATGCAGATCAATCCCCTCACATATGGGGTCGAGGCGTTGCGCAGCGTTCTCTATCCGGGGAGCCCACGGGCGTTTTCGCTCGAGGCTTCAATGGCAACGCTAGTTCTCTTTGCGCTTGTGATGTTTGGGGTTGCGTTCCTGATGGTGAACCGGAAAACGACGCGACCGGCTGCTTGATTCACCAACCGGGACATGACGAAAAGCAATGAAAGCTCTCGTTGGTCCTGCGTCTCGGTGACGTAATTGCGAAAGATGCTGAACGACTACTCTATTTTCCCGGCTATCAATGCCACGCTGAATGGTACGAGTGCGGTGCTGCTAGTTGTGGCGCACCGGATGATTAAGGCAGGACGCATTGCGATACATCGGGTACTGATGCTAGCCGCAGTTGGGACCTCAACTCTGTTCCTGACTTCCTACCTCTACTACCATGCGCATGTGCACTCGGTTCATTTTCCCGGGCACGGGTGGTCACGCGCAGTCTACTTCAGCATCCTGATTTCGCACACCATCCTCGCGGCCGCCATTGTGCCGCTGGTGCTCATCACCCTTAGTCGTGCACTGCAGGAGAGATTTGATCGGCATCGAGCGATTGCGCGGTGGACGTACCCGCTGTGGTTGTACGTATCGGTGACCGGTGTGGCCATTTACTTCATGCTCTATCACCTGTTCCGCGCTGCTTAGTTGGCGTTAATGCCCCAATGTTGTCTTTCAAAGCACTGTCAAACGGAGCCAGACCGGCCATTGCTGATCCAGGCGAGAGCCGGTCTCATTCAACCTGGCACTATTATTCAACCGGAGCTTCCGGCTTCCAGCGGAGAATCGGTTTTCGAGCAGCGGCGGTTTCGTCGAGGCGGGAAACGCGCGTCGAATGCGGAGCCGTCTTCACCAGATCTGCATCCTCTTCGACTTCTTGCGCGATCGAGCGCATGGCCTCGAGGAACAGATCGAGTTCCTCTTTGGACTCGCTTTCCGTCGGCTCGATCATCATGGCACCCGGGACGATGAGCGGGAAGGCTGTCGTGTACGGATGGAATCCGTAGTCAATCAGGCGCTTGGCAACGTCCATCGTACGCGCGCCTTTTTTCGCCTGTAGCTTGTCGCTGAAAACCACTTCGTGCATGCTCGGGCTGGAGTAAGGCAGATCGAAGACACCTTCGAGTCCTTTGCGAATATAGTTCGCGTTCAGCACGGCGTCTTCTGTGGTCTGGCGCAGACCGTCCGGGCCGTTGGCGAGAATGTAGGCGAGTGCACGAACGAACATGCCGAAGTTTCCGTAAAAGGAACGCACGCGGCCAATGGACCGGGGGCGCTCGTAGTCGAAACCAAGAGTTCCATCGGGCTTTGAGATCAGCACCGGCTTCGGAAGGAATGGCTCGAGCGGCTTCTTGACCGCCACCGGCCCGGAACCCGGACCGCCTCCGCCGTGCGGTGTGGAGAACGTCTTATGCAGATTGAGATGCATGACGTCCACACCGAAGTCTCCGGGGCGAACTTTGCCAACCAGGGCGTTCATGTTGGCTCCGTCCATGTAAAGCAAACCACCTTTAGCATGAAGCAGTTGCGCGATTTTGTGGATGTCTTCCTCGAATACGCCAAGGGTATTGGGATTGGTCAGCATGAGGCCGGCGACATCTTCGTTCATCTGCGCTTCAAGGGCCCCGATGTCGACCATGCCTTGTGCATTGGATTTGAGATTCTCGACAGCGTAGCCCACCATGGCGGCGGTTGCGGGATTCGTGCCATGGGCGGAGTCGGGAATCAGAACTTTCTTACGCGCACTTCCCTTCGCGTCGTGATACGCCCGGACGAGAAGCAGACCTGTGAGTTCGCCATGAGCACCCGCGGCCGGTTGCAAGGTGATCGCGTCCATGCCGGTAATCTCGAGAAGGCAGTCGCTCAGGGTCTTAATGATGCGGAGCGCGCCCTGAGAGACCTTCTCCGGTTGATAAGGATGGCCGTTTGCGATGCCATCTAGCCGCGAGACAACTTCATTCACACGCGGGTTGTACTTCATTGTGCAGGAGCCCAGAGGATACATGCCGAGATCGATGGCATAGTTCCATGTCGACATGCGGGTGAAATGGCGAATGATCTCGATCTCGCTGACCTCGGGCATATTTCCAAGGTCTTTTCTTTCCACGTCGCCCAATAGCGCCTTCGTATCGACTTCCGGGACGTCGAGGGGAGCAAGCTTCCATGCCGCCTTACCGGCAGAGGATTTCTCGAAGATCAGGCCCTCGTTTTGGTTCACGTGCCGCGTGGCTTTGCGAGTCATATGCTTCATCGCGTCACCTCTTCCGGAGTCTCTTCTTTCGCACTGCTCACCGAGCGTTCGCTATCCGCGACGTGGCCGACGGCGGTGTCGATGATGCTGCGCGGCATTAGCTCGGTGCAACACCAGAGGGAGGCATTGCCGAGCTCGGGATAGAACTTCTTCAGCGGAAGGCCGCCAACGATCTTGTGCCCCAGAATGCGTGCGTTGATGGCGTAAGGATCTTCCGTGGTCTGAACCACGAACTCATTGAAACGTGGAGCGCTGCCGAACAAGACTTTGCCGTGTTTGCCAAACTGCTGTGCGGCATAAGCCGTCTTCGCAAGGTTCTGCTTCGCGAGTTCCTTCAAGCCGACTTTACCGTATACGGCCATGAAAATATTCGCCATCAGAGCGATCAGCGCCTGATTGGTACAAATGTTCGAGGTTGCCTTCTCACGACGAATGTGCTGCTCGCGAGTGGCAAGAGTGAGAACGAATCCGCGCTTGCCATTGCGATCCGTGGTCTGACCCACGAGGCGTCCGGGCATTTGGCGAACATATGCTTCTCGAGTGGCGATCACACCGCAATAAGGACCACCGAAACCGAGCGGGACCCCGAACGATTGGGCTTCCATCGAAATGATGTCGGCAGATTTCGGCGGTCGAACGATGCCGAGCGATACAGCTTCGGCAATCGCAACCACCAGCATCGCGCCTTTAGAGTGGGCCAGTTCTCCGATGGCCTCAACGTCTTCTATGGTTCCGAAAAAGTTCGGAGACTGTGCCAGAACGCAAGCGGTGTCTGAGGTAATGGCGGTTTCGAGTGCTTTGAAATCGACTCGACCGTTATCTTTGAAAGGAACGGTCGCGAGCGGCATCCCTTGATGAAAGGCGTAAGTAGAGAGAACCTCGCGGTATTCGGGGTGCACGCTGCGGGCAACCACAACGGAGCGGCGACCGGTGAGGCGGGCGGCCATCATCACGGCTTCAGCGGCGGCGGTCGAACCGTCGTACATCGACGCATTGGCCACTTCCATGCCGGTCAGCTCGCTGATCATAGTCTGGAATTCGAAGATCGATTGCAGCGTGCCTTGCGAAATCTCTGCCTGGTAGGGCGTGTAGGCCGTGAGGAACTCGCCGCGAGAGATCAGCGAATCGATCATGACCGGCCGGTAGTGGTAGTAGGCGCCGGCGCCGAGGAATGTGGCGTGCCCGTCGCCGTTTTCGCGCGAGCGCTCGCGGAACCAATCGACGATCTCAGATTCGGCCATCTGGCGCGGCACCTTGAGGTCGCGATTCAGTCGGTACTCGGGCGGGATCGGCGCAAACAGGTCGTCGATTGAGCGCGCGCCGATCGCCTTCAGCATGGCTTCGCGGTCTGCAGGAGATTTAGGAAGATAGCGCATAGTCAGCGAGTAGCTCTTGGCGGTTAGCTCTAAGCTGGTGCATTCGCGGAAAAGCTAAGAGCCAACCGCCCAAGACCGGTTCAGTGTCCGCCTTCTTCTGATACAAACTTTTCGTAGTCCGCAGCTGATAAAAGCGCATTCAGCTCGCCGGAATCTTTCAATTTGATCTTCAACATCCATGCCCCGTGGGCATCGGAGTTGATCTTCTCCGGATGAGTGGAAAGGTCAGGGTTGACCTCGGTCACGGTTCCCGAGGCAGGAGCATAGAGATCGGACACTGCCTTCACGGATTCCACCGAGCCGAACGTCTTACCGGCGGAAATCTCCGCCCCGGGTTTGGGCAGGTCGACGAAGACAATGTCTCCCAGGGATTCCTGGGCGTAGGTCGTGATGCCAATGGTGGCGTTGCCACCGTCGGGTTTGAGCCACTCGTGTTCTTTGGTGTATTTGAAATCTTCGGGATACGCCATGCAAACAAGCTCCTAGCTTCTAGCTTTCGCTTCTAGCCAAGGCAGAAAAACGCGAGCGCCCTGGACGACCGCCATGAATCAAGCCTTCTTCGGCCGCTTATAGAACGGCGTAGATACGACTTGGGCCTTCACGCCCTGGTTGCGAATCTCGACCAGGACTTCCGTTCCGACGGCTGAATGTTCCAACGGGACGTACGCCAGCGCGATGTTCTTCTTCAGAAACGGTGCGTAGGAACCGCTGGTTACGTATCCAATATGCTGGTTCGAACTATTCAAGATGCGGTAACCATCGCGGGCGATTCCACGTTCGACCATTACGAGCCCAACCAGCGTTCGCTTGAGGCTTGCAGCCTTGGTCTGCTCTAGTGCCTGACGGCCGACAAATTCCGGCTTCTCCATCTTGCAGAAGCGATCGAGGCCGGCCTCCCACACATTGATCGTATCGGAAATCTCGTGTCCGTAGAGCGGAAGCTTGGACTCTAGCCGGAGCGTATTGCGCGCGCCCAAACCACAAGGCAAAATGCCGAATTCCCTGCCGGCGTCGAGGACCTCGCCCCAAACACGCGCACTGGTTTCTTCGTCGCTGGAGATATAGATCTCGAATCCGTCCTCGCCGGTGTAGCCGGTGCGGGCGATGAGGATGTTCTTCAGCCCGCAGACCGTTGCCCGCGTGACCCAGTAGAACTTCACCGCTGAGAGATCGGCATCAGTAAGTTTTTGGAGCACGTCAACGCCACGTGGACCCTGGATGGCGACCTGGGTGAACTCGTCGGAGAGGTTCTCGACGACGCAATCGAACTGGCGGGTGTTGTCGCGGACCCACTGGAAGTCCTTCTCACGGGTGCCGGCATTGATGACGATGAGGTATTCCTGCTCGCCGAGGCGGTGGACGATAATGTCGTCGACGAAGGTTCCCTGAGGATACAGCATCGCCGAGTATTGCGCCTGGCCGATTGCGAGACGAGAAGCGTCGTTCATCGAGATGTGCTGGATTGCGGCGAGGGCCTGCTCGCCCGCCACGCGGATGTCGCCCATGTGACTGACGTCAAAGATACCGACAGCAGTTCGAACTGCGGTGTGCTCGGCAATGATCCCGGAGTACTCGACCGGCATTTCCCAGCCGTTAAAGTCAACCATCTTGGCGCCGAGTTTGCGATGAACGGCGTTGAGCGTGGTTTTGCGGATAGCGGGCGTGGTTTCGACAGGGGGCAAAAACGGTCCTCGATCACTCGGCAGGGGCTGGGCCGCCGAACAGCAAACTGAGAAGGCTATCATGCCGCAGTTGCTCATTCAACCGAAGGACCTTTGTCCGTGCGAATACGACCTCCCGGTGAGAAAAACATCTGAAATGCGATTTCCACCCATCCGGTTAACACGCACCATTGAAGCTAACCCGCCTCCTTCCAATCACATGCTAGGCTCCAATTATCGCGCTTCGCGTCGGAGGAGAGATGCGCAGATTTCTTGCGGCTGGCCTGCTGCTTCTGCCCATGACATGTTTGTGTGCCGCTCAGGACGAGCAGAAGCACGAGATTGCGGTAACCGTCGGGCGCACATTCATCAGCGACCAGACCGTCCCCAATACGAGCTTCTTCAATAACACCATCCATTCGGGTGCAGGGCTTTCCTTCAATTTCAGTTACGCGCATGCGCTGAGGACCTACCAGTGGGGATCCGTTTGGTTAGAGATTCCTTTTTTGTGGAACCCGGACGAGGACCTCAACTACGGACAGAACGTGATTCCCATCGACTACAGCTCCCTATTCCTGACTCCGGCTGCGCGCGTACGATTTCTGGAGGGGTTCGCATTCCACCCTTGGGTCAGCTTTGGCGGCGGAGTGGGTCATTTCGTGGCCAGCAAGGATCTGGTGTTTGGTGGCACCAACACCGGTCATAGGATTAAAACCACAGGGGCGCTGAATGGGTCTGTGGGGTTTGACGTGCCACTGGGACGCAAGCTTCACAACGCGATTTTCCGTTTCGAGGCGCGGGACAACTGGAGCGGTGTACCGCCGATCAATGTAGATACGGGCAACACACGCCAGCACAACCTGTATGTGGGCGGTGGCGTGGTGTTCGCGTTCTAGGATGCGTTACGCAAACAGTCCTTCGCAGAGATAGGCGTGTCGGGCAGCCAGAGCGACTGACTGAGTCTTTCTGTTGGATCAGTTTCCGGGCTTCAACCAGACCGGGCGATGCAAGGGGCCAGCTTTCAAAACTGGGTTGCTCACTACTATTCCGCCGGGCTGCTCCTCACGTCTTCGTATAGTTCAGGGAGTTTGGACGCCTCTTCGGCGGAGTTTCCAAAGCGCGCGTGCTCGTATTTCCTGGTGAACCGCTCGACGCTGACGCGAAGGCATTCGTCTTTGATGCCGGAGGCGAATTCAGTGGGTGTTTGCGCAGGTGACTTGTCGAAACCTCGCCTAGCCATTAAGTGCAGCATGCGCTCATACCATAGGGTCGCCGCAACCTGAGGAGCGCGCTCGGGACGCCGAATGACTCGAAGATTGCGAGCCAGTGCGATCAGACGCGGGAAACTGGCAATGAGCAAGACAATAGCGAAGATCGCCAAGGCGCGTTCACCCCAGACCACGGTAGAGCTCCCCACCCGGTCCTGCGTTTTGTGAGCCCAGACCAACAACCGGTCATAGCGTGACTTGAACCACGACTGCGCCTGGCCGACTAACTCTCGGCTTCCTCGGCTAGCGTCTTGAGTGAGGCGAATCTGGTGTCCCAGATCGTAATTCACGATCCACTCGCGCCAGAATGACGCCATGGCGTCCAGGTATAGCAGGAAGCGATTTGAATGACTCCCCGTGAGGCCACTTCCAGCTGGAGTGGGATCAAACTGCATCCATCCTTCGCCCGGGATGTAGGCTTCCACCCAGGAATGCGCCTCGCTAGCGCGAATCACGTATTGAGAGGAGACATCGTTATATTCACCTCCGGAGAATCCATTCACTACCCGGGAGGGTATGCCCAAGGTGCGAAGCATGACCGCCATCGCGGAAGCAAAATATTCGCAGTGCCCTTGCCGACGTTCGAAGAGAAAACTGGCAATCGGATCGGCTGGGGTGGTTTTCGGAAGTTCAAGGGTGTATGCGAGGTGGGAGCTCAGGTAGGACTCAATGGCCGCTGCTTTCTCGTACGGGCCGGGAGCACTCGAAGTGATCTGTTGTGCCAGGGCGCGCACGCGAGGGTCTACCGGCGTGGGGCCCATGAAGTCCAACAAAACCTGGGGAGGATATCCGGCTGTGTGACTCCGCGCTACTCGGGTTCTGCCCAGTCGGAGAATCGAATCCGCTTCATAGCGACTGAGCGGGCGATCCGGGTCGAAATTGTACACATCGGCAAAGGAATCCGCCGACAACTGGCGATAGTTGCCGTGCAGAGACTGTGGGTTCGCCATCAAGAAGAAGACATTGTTGACGAAGGGCTCGAGAGTAACTTGATAATGAACAGGATACCCGGCCGATGGTGTCGGCTCCTCGGCCGTGATCCCGCGCAGGTCGAAACTGCCGTCGGGGCTTCGCCTCAGCTGCACTTTTTCCCGGGTGTTGGACCAGGAATGGCCGTCGAATTTGTTCAGAATGATCCCGCGGAGTTTCAGTTCGCGCCCAGCGCTCATGTCGCCCTCGATGCGGACGTGCATCACGACGCTGCGCGACTGCTGAATCTGGCCGATTCGCCCGAGTTCAACGCGCTCGGAGAAGCCGCTGCTGAGGTCATTGCCAGAACCATAAGCGCTGAAGTACCCGGTCGAAACGCGCGGGAGCACAAAAAATATGAGTGCGCCGACCGCAAAAATCACAACTAGCAACACCGGCGCTACGGTCGCAATGACAAACGATAGCTTGCGATAGGCGCGCGGCCCACTTGGATCGCGTCCCTGCACGGCCGCTTTCGTGCAAGCGTGCATCATCTCCATCAGGATGAAAGTGCCGGTGGCAACGAGCACGAAGCCGGCTAGTGCAAATAGGAATGTGCTGTCCACGGTGAGGACCGCTGCTGCGAGCACCATTGCAAACGAAAGCCCGGCGAGGAAAAAGTGGTCACGGTCGGTCTGAGCGGAGAAGAGCCGCACGAGCATGACAAACAGGACCAGATGCACCAACGAATCTAGGAAGCTCTTGCTGATGGCGAACTCGTCGGCAATGAAGAAAGCGACACACGCAATGGTAAGCAGGTTGGTCCAACGCTCGGTCAATAGCACCTGACGGCGCCGCGCAAGGATGTATCCGCGGAATAGCAGAGCGGCTGAAACGAGCAGGACGGTGGCAAAATCCAGCCGACCCGTAGATGCCACCGTGCCGAAGCCGGTGAAGATCAGTAAGTAGAGAGCGACATCGAGGTAGCGCCTAATGGCGATGGCCAATGTGATCTCTCGAGGCTCTAGCAGGCCAGGCATGGAATAGGGGTATTGTCGAGATTTCTTGGCCAAAGGTAAAGGGTACAAAAGATCGGATTGAGCCGAGGTTGAAGCACTGGGAACTTCACTGGAGCAGCACTAAGTTTTGCCCTGCCAGCGGGTTACGAGGTTCCTCGCAGCGGCCTCCCACTCCGGAAAGGCAAAGCAGAATCCCGATCGAAGCAGGTTCCCGGGCACCACTCGTCGGCTTTTCATTACCAGTTCGGATTCGGTTTGCAGCAGGAAGGTCCCGATCTCAACCAGCCATGCGGGTGCCGGGAGCCCGATGGGAGCCCCATAAGCGCGGCGAAGTTGGCGCATGAATTCAAGGTTTGGCAGAGGATTCGGAGCCGCTAGATTCATGGGACCTGAGAGGTCCTCGTGCTTAATGAGAAAGTCGATCGCGCGGGTGAAGTCCAGTTCATGGATCCACGAGACGAATTGCTGTCCCGACCCTACAGCACCGCCCAGCCCAAAACGAACCAGGCGTAAGAGGATGTCAAATGCTCCTCCCTTGTCGACGCCCATGACCACTGCGCTGCGAAGAGCAACCTTGCGAGTGCCCGGAGTTTTAGCGGAGAAAAAAGTCTCCTCCCAGTTGCTCGCAACTTCGATGCTGAAGCGCCAACTTGTCGGCACGCCCGGTTCGTGGCCGCCGAACTCGCCCGTATCCTCGTCCATGGGGCGATCGAGACTGTGACGGTAAATGGTCGCGGTACTCGAGTTCATCCAGAGGCGAGGCGGATTGTTAAGCCCTCCGATAGCTTCCCCGAGAACCCGGGTGCTTCGCACTCGGGAGTCCATGATGCTTGCTCGATTTGCGTTACTGTATCTGCAATTCACGCTGCGGCCGGCCAGGTTGATCACAACGTCGGTGCCTTCAAGTTGTGCTATCCAACTCTCAAGATGTTCGCCGTCCCAGAAAATCGCCGGCCAGGGAAACCGGCGTTGCGAGCGACTCAAAATTGCGACCGAGTGTCCGAGATCGTGAAAGTATCGGGCGAGCAGGGCCCCCAGGTGCCCGGCGCCACCAGCCAGCACAATGCGAAGTCCACTCATACGAGCGCCTCAGCGGTTTCTTCCTGAGATCCGGAAATAAGTTCGAGAAGCTCCGTGACCATCTTCCGTAGGGGGCGCAAGAGTGGGAACGACGATAAGCGAATGAGCTTGACGACGATCGGCAGGGTCTTTTCGAACAGTTGCGTGCTCCTCCACTGACGCGGAGAGCGATCGTACACCCAGAACAAAAGGAGTCCCATCTGGTAGAGCCAGAGCAGTCGGGGGAGGTGGGCTGCGAGATCCTCCGGGAGGCTGATGTCCGCGCCGCCAAGGGCGTTCTCAAAGAAGCGCGTATCCGCATCGCGAATGACACGGGTCTGCTCGCTGAAGGGCGACAGCGGGTGCTGGGGATCAATATGCGTAGCCAGGGCAGCCAGCAGACGGCGGTTGGGCGCGCAGTATTCCAACTTTACGCGCACCACCGCGCCCAATCTCTGTTTGAGACCGCGCGCATGGGACAAGGCATCGGCGACCTGGGGCACGAGTTCCTGCTGAGTCCGCTCGTAGAAGGCCATCACAATCGCGTCTTTAGAATCGAAGTAGTAGTAAGCGGCACCGAGCGCAACACCTGCCTCTTGAGCGATGTCGCGCATGGTCGTATCGGCAAACCCGCGCTTGCGGAATAGCGCCAGGGCTGAGTCGAAAATGCGGCGCCGCGTCTCTTCCGACTTCTTTGTTGTCTTCGTCTTCGGCATGGATTAAGCCTGTTGCGGCGGATTTGGAACAGCAAATCGCGAGATGACGCGTTCGTGCGGGCTCTTTCGCATCCGCGAAAAAACAAATAGGTTGAAGAAGTGCATGACGCCCAGAACTAGGAGCACGACTCCGAATTTGTCGCTGACCAGTTCAATCGACTCGCGAAGCGTATTCACCGCTTGCGCAGTTTTGAGCGCCAAAGCGACGTATCCGATATTCACCAGGTAGAACCCAACTACCAGGAGGTGGTTCACCGAGTCTGCAAGGACCGTATTGCCGGAAAAGGCATCGACCAGGAATGGCCGCCCATTTTTGTGCAACGTCTGCGCGACCCAGATGGTAGTGACAACGCTCAATGCCAGGTAGGTGATGTAGCAACCCACGATATACATTTGCCTCTCCTTTATTTGAACGCGTTCAGTTTTATTCAATCCCCTAAACAGGAGGTTGTCAAGATACAAATGAACGTGTTCAAAATACTCGGGGAGAAGCTCTCGCTCGAAGGGGATCGGGCGATACGGTTCTTCGGGGGGTTCAAAACGCAGATGTTAAGATGAAGGGTCAGGCATCGGTCCCACGCGACGCCTTCCCGCCAACCCCGCCAGGTCCGGAAGGAAGCAACGGTAACGGGCTCTTGCGTGTGCAGTGGGTTGCCGGTGCCTGGCTAAGAAAACGCGGCGGGTAGGGACTCCTGGACTCTAGATCCAGAGCATCGAGGACTCGTCGAAATTCACGCCTGCGCCACGCAAACTGCAAAATTTGGGCTTAGTGAGCGCCGGAGGCGTGACCACTCGACTTCACTCCCTTGAGTGCCGCAATCTCGGGGAAGGAATGGGGCGTAACCAAGGTAGTCTCCTGTGGCATAGCCTTTGTTTGCAGGGCCCGTGTGAGCAAGTCCATGGCAGTGCCGGCAAGCGGTGGACAGACAACGGTTGCCGCCAATACGGAACTCCGCACCCAAGCCTGCCCGGTTTTGGGTACTCCATCCACACCGAGGAATGGCAGATTCACCCAGTGATCCCGGCCCTCCGCCTCGTAGGAGAATTGTTGCAGGGCCTTTTTTGCGCCGGCGGCCATGGCGTCGTTTTGCGCCACAATGATATCGATGTGCGATTGCTGGGAGGTCGACAGGCGAAGCCAGGAGGTTACCGCCTTGAAGGCGCTGGCTTCGGTCCAATTCCCCTTCATGGTCTTCACCTGGATGTTGGCCGGTTTCGTCTCGTACATACCGGCAGTGCGCAGCTTGGAAGCGTCGGCGTCCGAGGGACCCTGAATGTAGAGAGCGGAGCCGCCACTGGGCAACAGCGCCCCCATTTGGCGTCCCTGGATGCGCCCGGCTTCCAGATTGTCGACCGCGACGATGAACACCGGAACTTTGAATGCGGTGCGCAGCTGCTTGACGTATTCGACCTCTCGATTGAGAACCACCCAGCCCATTCCGGAGCTTACGGCGGCACGCCCCACTTGCGGCAGAGCCAAGCCTCCGACTGGTTCAAAGATGATGCCATCCGGGCGGGCCTCGGGAGCAGCCTGAACAAATTTTAAGATTTGCTGGCTCTGCTGAATGCTGTCCGCATCCGCATACAGGATTTCCACGTCCACCGCGAGTCTGCGCGCAGCCTCTTCGGCGGCAGCAGCTTGTTCCACTTGGTAATCGTTGTCTTGCGTGATCAGAGAGACCACAATCCGGAGTCTCTTCATATTTCCCCCAATTGAGCACCGATCATAGACCGGATTGGGCCAAAGACAATGATGACGAAAGTACCCTTCCTCCCCCCACTAACACTAGGGTCAGCTTCTCACGGTGGACTTTTGAGGTCGGGTGCGTACAATAACGTTTCAATTCTTCTTCAGGAGAGGAATCGCGAGTGAGCGACCGCCTGCGCGCCAAAATCACCGCCCTCGGCACCTACGTTCCGCCCCGGGTGTTGACCAATCACGACTTCGAAAAGATGGTGGAAACCTCGGATGAGTGGATCATGACTCGCACCGGCATCCGCGAGCGCCACGTGGTGGACAAAGGGGTAGCTACCAGCGATATGGCGACCGAAGCCGCGAAGTGCGCATTGTCCAAGCGCGGATTGAGCGCCAAAGACCTCGACGCACTGATTGTGGCAACGGTCACGCCTGACATGCTCTTCCCTTCGACCGCTTGTCTTGTCCAGCACAAGCTCAGCGCGCAACGGGTTTGGGGATTTGACCTTTCGGCAGCCTGCTCCGCTTTTGTTTATGCGCTACAGACGGGTGCTCAATTCATCGCTTCAGGCGTGCACAAGTCGGTGATGGTGATCGGTGCGGACGCTATGTCCTCGATACTCGACTACACCGACCGGGCAACCTGCATTCTCTTCGGTGACGGTGCCGGTGCGGTGATCCTGGAGCCGGCCGAGGACGGCGTCGGCCTAATCGACTTTGAGCACGAAATTGATGGGGCAGGAGCCTGCTCGCTGTATATGCCGGGGGGAGGGAGTCTGAACCCGTCAACCCACGAGACCGTGGACAAGAAGATGCACTTCGTTCACCAGGATGGACAGGCGGTCTTCAAGTATGCAGTGCGCAAGATGGGCGATGTTTGCGAAAAGTTACTGACGCGCAATGGAGTGACCGCGGCGGATATTGATTGCTTCATTCCGCATCAAGCGAACCAGAGAATCATCAAGGCCACAGCGGAACGTGTGGGTCTGGCACCCGAGAAGGTGATTATCAACATTGACCGCTATGGCAACACCACCGCGGCTACGATTCCGTTGGCCATGCAGACGGCGGTCGAGGAAGGCCGCTTAAAAAAGGGGGACCTTGTTCTTCTGGCTTCGGTCGGCGCGGGCTTCACGGTAGGCGCAACGCTTCTGCGCTGGACCATCTAAATATGGGCATCGGCCACGCCGCTGTCGCACTGGGAGCTTCGCGCGTGGCGCCGCGGGTCAATGCGGGAATTCTGATCTTCGCCGCGTTCCTGGCTGACTTCCTGTTGGGAATCTTCGCTGCACTCGGGATGGAACAGGCGCACGTGCCGCCGGATTTCGCAACCCGTCACTATCTCACGTTTACATTTCCGTACTCGCATGGGCTGGTCGCGCTCATGGGGTGGGGCTTGTTATTTGGGGCTGTCTGCTGTTGGATGAAGCGGCGCGACCGAGTTCGGGTATTTTGGGTGATTGCCGCCCTGGTGTTCTCGCACTTCATTCTTGACGGCCTGGTGCACGTGCCCGAGTTGCCCCTGCTGGGGCGGGATTCGCCGAAAGTCGGGTTATCTTTGTGGAATCACATGCCCCTAGAACTCACGATTGAGAGTCTAATGGCGTTAGCAGGATTGGCGATCTATTGGAAGGATGGCACGCGAGGAGGCCGGTGGGGCATGGCGGCATTCGTTGTACTACTAACCGGGCTAACCTGGACACAACTGGTCTCAACGATGCCGCCCACCAACTCCGAGTTGGTCCCGACGTGGATAATTGCGCCCCTCGTATTCTCGGCCATTCCCTATGCGTTCGATCGGAAACGGATTCAAGTTCAGGTGAGCTCTCTTTGATCTGTTCCGCCGCAAAAGCCTACCCATTTCAGGAGTGACGCAATAATGAATGACACGGTGATGATTCGCTTCGAGGTTTTCGCGCCCCCTGGGCGAACTTTTCCATCCGACGAGAGGTTCGGCCCATCTATAGAATAGTTCCTTTGCCCTGCCATGGCGTCCCACCAAGAAGAAGAGGTACTAGGAAAAGCGTATGACAGTCGCCTGATGAAGCGACTGCTGGCCTACCTGCGTCCGTACAGAGTTAAAGTCATGATCGCGCTCGCCTCGATCATTCTGAAGGCCGGCGCGGACGTGCTAGGCCCGCCGCTCACCATGTTGGCGATTGACCTCTACCTGGCACCTACGTCGCAGGCACCCTCGTGGCTGGCACATTGGTTCAGCAAGCAACCGATGGTTGGCATCGCGCAGATCGCCTTGATCTACGTTGGACTCATTACCTGCAGCTTCCTTCTCGAGTATCTACAAACCTATTTCATGCAGTGGGCGGGACAAATGGTTATGTTCGATCTGCGCAGCGAAATTTTCCGCCACCTACAGCGCATGCACATTGGCTTTTACGACAAGAACCCGGTGGGACGGCTGGTCACGCGCGTGACGACAGATGTGGATGCGCTGAACGAGATGTTCACGTCGGGCGTGGTCTCGATTTTTGAAGACATCTTTGTGCTGGTAGGAATCGCTACGATCATGCTGTGTATTGACTGGAAGCTGGGATTGATCACGCTGTCAGTCTTGCCGCTGATTGCCTACGCGACGAGGATGTTTCGCAATAGTGTGCGTGAATCTTACCGGCGGATCCGCGTGGCAATCGCGCGAATCAATTCTCACCTGCAAGAGCACGTAAGCGGGATGGTGGTTCTGCAGCTGTTCAACCGCGAGAAAAAGGCGTTCAATGCGTTTTCCGAGGTCAACGCACAGCACATGGACGCGTACAAAGACGCGATCATGGCGCATGCGATTTATTACCCAGTGGTCGAGTTTCTTTCCTCATTCGCTATCGCTTGTGTGATCTGGTTTGGCGGACAGGATTTGGCCCGGCACATTCACCTGACGACGGTTGAACTGGGGTTCGGTGAGCACAAGTTGTGGCCGCTTCACCTCGTGCCGCAGGTAGTCACAATTGGTGTGCTAGCGGCGTTCATACAATATGCGCAGCGATTCTTCCGTCCGATTCAAGATTTCAGCGAAAAATACAACGTCCTGCAATCGGCCATGGCTGCAGCGGAGCGCGTGTTCAAGCTGCTCGACACTAAGGTTGAGATCACCGAAGCCGCGAAGACAAAAATTCCGCACGGGCAAGGGCAGATTGAGTTTGATCACGTGTGGTTTGCCTATCGAAATGGTTCGCTGGAGAAAGACGCCTTCGACTTAGCAGGTCGGCCGGAACGGGCAAGAGCCATTCCGACGAAGCCCTTGCCAGAGCACACCCCTGGGGAACCGGATTGGGTGCTTCGCGATGTGAGCTTCACGATTGAGCCGGGAGAAACCGTGGCCATCGTCGGCCATACTGGCGCGGGTAAGACTACGATCATTTCCCTGCTGTTGCGCTTTTATGACGTGCAGCGCGGGGCCATTCGGATTGATGGAGTGGACATCAAGGAGATGCCACTCGATGATCTACGAAGGCGCTTCGGTGTGGTTCTGCAGGACCCATTCTTATTCACCGGCACGATAGCAGGAAACATTCGACTTGGCACCGAATGGATCAGCGATGAGCAAGTGCGGCGAGCGGCCGAGGATGTAAACCTCGCGGACTTTATCCACAATTTGCCCAATACCTACAAAGAGGAAGTTCAGGAGCGCGGATCAACGCTGTCGACTGGACAAAAGCAGCTGATTTCCTTTGCGCGTGCCCTGGCGCATTCTCCCAAGATTTTGATTCTGGATGAAGCCACATCCAGCGTGGACACAGAAACCGAATTTAAGGTCCGCGATGCGCTTGGCAAGATGGTGGAAGGGCGAACGTCGATCATTATTGCGCACCGGCTCTCGACGATTCAGCGTGCCGACAAGATCATTGTGATGCACAAGGCAACGCTACGCGAAATGGGCACACACCAACAACTGCTGGCAAAGCGTGGGATCTACTACAAGCTGTACCAACTGCAATACAAGGACCAGGAATTACCTGCCGTATCCTCGCCCATTCGTCCGCAAGTTACGGCTGGAGCGGACGACTAGACAGGGCAAACAGTTTAGGTGGCACGACTGCCGAACTACGGTCGACCCTGCCTGGCACCTTCGAGTTCGACCTTCGTCGAGCGGGTAGATTTTGAAGCTCACCGGTTTTAGCAAGCGAAGAGTCATGTAGCTGAGCAAATTCAGAACTATTTCACTACTCTCCGCCTGACCTGACCCAGTATGTCGTGCGACAGATTAGCGTTCGATCGCTATTTGGGTCACGCATCCGCACGCGAATTTGGTGCAAACCCGGATGCGGGTGGTTCGGCTCAAAGCTCAGTTCGTATCGGCTATGCAGATGATTCGCGAAATCGATCAGATGATTTTCAAATGCACTCTGAGTGGAAAACCGCTGATACTCTCCTCCGCTTAAATGTGCGATTGCTTGAGGAATGTTCTTACGCATCGCCTGACCGATGTCTTGGAACCTGGCAAGGAGGTCGATACCTGGCGTCCACTCGTCTCTGTTGGACCCGCGCAAGTCATCCAGTTGCTGCGACACATAGGGTGAGAACGGCAACGCGTAAACGGAAACCTCATTGCCGTCTACCGCCTTCAGGGCCTCGTCCAGCTTGGTGAACTGGCTGCCGTGGTCACGGGTCTCGCTGATCAGCAACAGAACGCGCTTATGGTCTTTGGGCCTCTGACCCAGCAACCTTGCCGAATAAGCAATCGCATCAAGAATGGCAGCGCCTGAATCGCCTGAGGGCAATTTCTGCAGGTCCATTTCAACCCCGTCGGCGTTTGAGGCGAAGTTTCGGGCTAGATTCAGCTTGCTGTCGAAGAACAGGACAGCGGCTTCGCTTTGCGGATTGCTTAAGACCGGATCGAGCGTAGAAGAGAGTCCTTTCATTCGCCCGTACTCCCGCTTCGCCCTCCGGCCACATTGGATGGCGATCATCATGGATACGGGCTCAGACTCGGCCCCTTCATCCATATGTGCGGTTTGGGCGATACCATCGTCCTCGACGATGAAGTTCGCGAGAGAAAGGCCAAGCACGGGCGCTCCGTTCCGATCCAGCACAAGAGTTGGCACTCGAACCAAGTTGGATTGCGCTGAAAAGGTCCGCTCCTCCTGCGCTGTCGCCGAAGCGGCGGTCAGAAAACTACACAGCAAGAACAGGCAGGTTCTCTGCATATATTGACAAAGATGCATGGTTCGCAAACCTTGATGGCTGCCGTAATCACCGCCGGAGAACTATCCCTGAGGATCCGGTCCGCCCGGTACAATGCTTTGTGCGGATCCTGATCTCAGCGGGGGAAGCTTCGGGTGAAATGTATGGAGCGCAGTTGATGGAAGAACTGCGCTCCGAACTTTCTGGAAAGCAGAGGGCAGAAGCCGCCGTTGAGGCCACTAACCCGACGTCTTCCAAGCAGTCGGTCGTTCAGAGCCGACCCCAGGACACAATTGAATTCTTTGGCGTTGGCGGCGAGAAGATGCGCGCTGCTGGGTGTGACACGGTGGTTGATGCCAAGGACCTGGCGGTCGTCGGCATCACCGAAATCCTCAATCACCTTCCTAAGATTTGGCGGCTGTTTCATCAACTGATCGAAGAAGCTGACCGCCGGAGACCTGATCTTGCCATCGTCATCGACTCGCCTGCATTCAACTGGCGGGTGGCACGCCAGATGAAGAAGCGCGCGATCCCGGTGGTCTACTACGTTTGTCCGCAGTTCTGGGCATGGCGGCAGGGACGAGTGAAGCTGCTGCGAAAGTACGTGGACAAAGCTCTAGTCATTTTTCCATTCGAAGAAATTTTTTATCGGAACCGCGGAGTGGATGCCGAGTTTATTGGACATCCACTGGCGGAACTATCGCGACCGGCAATTTCGCGGCCAGAATATGCTGCCCGCTTCGAACTGGATCCGACCCGGCAATGGGTGACGATCATGCCGGGCAGCCGCAGAAAGGAAGTTCGCATGAACTTGCCGGGAATTCTCGAGGCAGCTGGCCTGCTGAGCGGCGAGTTTGAGTTTCTGCTACCGGTGGCGCCAACGCTTGACGAGAAATACTTCCAGCCGTTTCTGGGCCCGGCGGAGAAGGTCCGCGAGCGAGTCCACTTGGTCCCTGAAGCGCTTCCCGCACTCGCTCACTCTCGAGCTGGGGTCATCGCCAGTGGTACCGCGACAGTGGAAGCGGCGCTCATGGGACTTCCGTTTGTGATGGTTTATCGCGTCACAGCGATGACATATCTTCTTGGCAAGTCGGCGGTGAAAGTCCCCTACTTTGCCATGGTCAACCTGATGGCTGGCGAGAAGATTGTTCCTGAGTTGGTTCAACGGGACTTTACGCCAGTAAACGTTGCCGCCGAAGTAAATAAGATCGTGGCTGACGGAAACTCGCGAGATGCGATGTTACAAGGTCTACAAAGGGTCAAGACCGGTCTAAAGGGATCTAACCTTGCCATCAGCGCTCCGGCTCGAGCCGCGGCGGCAATTCGCGCACTGTTAGGCCGCTAAAAATGCCGGTTCGGCAGGGTTCCTGTCAAAAGTTCGCAAATGATCCCTAAACGCTTGTAGCTACACATCTTTTCTGCTTCAAAATTCATCGTACAATTGGAGCGTCACTGCACCAGGAGATTCCCTGAATGTTCTTTGCACTTCGGCCGCTGCATCGCACGTTTGCAGCCACCCTCTTGTTTGCCTTGGCCATAGCCGGAATACCGGCACAAGCTGCTGAAAAATCCCACTTTCGCGCCGACGACTACCAGATCGAGGCCATCCTCAGCCCGCGTGAGCATAAGATCACCGCGCGCGCCAAGGTAACCATCACGGCTACCGAGGACATGAATATTGCTACCTTCCAACTACACAATCTTTTGAGGTTGGCCAAGGTCACGGACGCGGCGGGCAAACCGCTCACCGCTGACCGGAATCCGCAAGACTCCAGCATCCGCATATCCCTCAACACGGCTTTGCCCAAGGACCAGTCAACTACGTTCACTTTCGAATACTCGGGGGTGCTCGATTCCGCCGATGATTCTCCGGTACCCGGACTCAAGCTGGCCTCTGTCGGGGAAGATACGTCGTACCTGCTCTACGCCGGCGACTGGTTTCCGGTAGTTAACTACGGTATTAATCATTTTACGTCCACGATCTCGATAACTGTGCCTGCACATATGATCGTGATTGGCAGCGGGACGGTGAGCGAAGGGAAAGAACCGATCTTCAAAGGCCTGCCTCCCAGCAACGGGCCACTTAAGACTTTCGTCTTGAAATACGACAAGACTAGTTTCCCGGGAACAATCATTGCAGGAACTTTCGGCGACTACTACAGCACGGATGCTGGCATAGATCTACACATATATTTCAAACCCCTCCACAAGGAACTCGAGTCCGCCTATGCGGAAACAGCAATAAAGGTGTTCACCTACTACATCACGGCTTACGGAGTTCCGCCTTCGAACATACTTCGAATCGTTGAGATTCCCGATGACACGGTGCCGTCGGCGTGGGCTCCTCAATTGGCGGCGCTTTCGAGCCGCGGGATTACCCCGAAGACGAATTACCGTTTGCTGGCAAACAATATTGCACACCAGTGGTGGGGAGCTTCTGTAACCCCGGCGACGCGGAACGACTGGTGGATTGTAGACGGCTTTGCGCGCTATTCGGAAGCACGCTACATTGAAACCGCCGCCGGCACCGGAGCCTTGCAGGAAGCGGTGAAAGACATGTCGGTGGGTGCCCTCGCCTATGACACCGTGCCACTTTCAAGCGCTGGCAAGCTGGATCTGTTCTCGCCGGAGTTCCAGTCTCTGGTCACGGATAAAGGCGCAATGATTCTTCACATGCTGCGCTGGGTGGTGGGCGACCAGAAGTTCGACCAGTCAATGCGCGACTTCTACTCCCAGTTTGCGGGTAAGTCAGCAACCATTGATGGATTTCGTGACATCGTGGAAAAAGTCTACGGTGACAAGTTGACCTGGTTTTTTTCGCAATGGCTGGACTCCACCGGCGCACCGGAATTCAAGACCAAGTACACGGTATTTCGACTTGGAAGCAACAAGGGATTCCGTGTCGTAGGGCAGATCGCACAGGACCTGGACCTGTTTCGGATGCCGGTGGAACTGAAGATTGACACTGATGGAAAAACCGAAACGAAACGCGTGGATGTAACCGGAACGGATTCTGCGTTCAGCGTGGACACATTCGGTCGGCCGCGGCGCATCAGCATCGATCCCCAAAACTGGTTGCTCAAGAACGCCCCCGATATCCGCTTACGTGCGGGTATTCAGCGGGGTCAGGCCTTGGTGCAGCAGGGTGACCTGGCGGGCGCGCTTTCCGAGTTCAACAAAGCGCTCGACATAAACAAAAACAGCTCACTTGCGCACTATCGCATCGCCGAGATTTTCTTTTTGCAGCATAACTACCAGGCGTCGGCGAATGCGTATCGTGATTCGCTGAACGGAGACGGCGATCCGCGGTGGACTGAAGTCTGGAGCCATATTCAGTTAGGCAAGATATTCGACACCACTGGCCAGCGAGAGCGAGCAACCAATGAATACCGCCAGGCGCTGCAGACAAATGACAACACTGCCGGTGCTCTCGACGAGGCCCGGCGCTATATGCAGAAGCCCTACGAGGCACCGAAGGGATCGAGCGGGCAGCAGTAACGCCCGTTTTACTGATTCGTTGGCTCGAGGTCGTTGGTCCTTGGATCTTCTGGAATTTGCGCGCCCAGCCATCTAGATTCGGCGTTCAGGTTTGGCGCTTCTTAGAAGTTCTCCTCGCTCCTTACGGGGAGGAGGGTTTCCGTGATACGAGGGGCGGCTTTGGCCTTCATGGTCGTGATCGCCGCCACACTGAGAAGAATCAGAAATCCTGCAAGCACTGTTCTACGGCCGAGGGGTTCTCCTCCCCAAAGTGCACCCAGGATGACCGCAACGATTGGGTTCACATAGGCATAGGTTCCAACCTTTGTCGGGGACTCATAGTGCAGCAACCACACGTATGCAGTAAAGGCGACGATGGAACCCGCGGTGATTAAATAGAACAACGAGAACCACGCCGCTGGTGAGACGCTGCGCGGATGGAAATGGCTGAACTCCCCGGCAATCAAGGCGAGAAGCAGTAGCTGAATTCCGCCCGAAAGCATCTGCATCGCAGAACCCATGGCTTTTGATTTCGGAATCGTCGCCCGTCGTGTCACGATCGTTCCAATCGACCACCCCCAACATGCGACGATCAGGGCGACTACGCCGCGATGGTCGAGAGGTGCTTCTCCCAGGGAAGAAAAGGGATTCACTAGCACACCGACTCCTAGGATTCCAATTGCAAGCCCAGCTCCCAAACGCGCTGTAAGTCTCTGGGTGCGAAGTACGGTAATTTCAAGCAAAGTGATGCACACTGGGATCGCGGCCAGAATCACTGCGCTAATGCCGGAAGGGACGCGCTGCTCAGCCCAGAAGAGGCAGGCGTAATCCATGAGGAACATCAAGGCGCCGAGAATGGTTGCGTCGCGCCACTCTCTTCGGGTTGGCGAAGGCGCGCCAGTCATGCGCACCCAGGCGTAGAGAATGGCTCCCGCCAGGAAGAATCGGACGCCTGCCATCAAGAAGGGGGGCATTTCAAGCACACCGACACGGATGGCGAGGTAAGTCGATCCCCAGACGAAGTAGATTATCGAAAAGGCAGAGAGGAGCTTCCAGGTTGCCGGGCGCAAGCTAGCCGTCACGCATTAATCATAACTGTAGTGCGCTCGCCAGCGATTATTGGAAGGGTCCAAACTTCGCGATAGGCTGCAGATCTAGCCCCCGACTCATGGGCGAGCCTATGCCAGGGCCACTTTCGAAGTTCTTGTTTCCCTGCGTGTAACAGGTTTCGAAGAGAAACCAAGGCTCGAAAAAACCGGTGCAGCGCAAAAGTGCTTCTCGGCCCATCACTGATGCCGTACTCCCTCCTCCACTACAATTGAAGTGTGCCCCGCAAGCGCAAAGTCCAGTTGAAGTGCCCTACTTGTAAGCAGAAAGTGGCTGTCGGGAACGAGAACTTCCCTTTCTGTAGCGACCGCTGTCGCCTGATCGATCTTGGCAAGTGGGCCAGCGGAACGTATGTAGTGGCCTCACCGATCGAAGACACTGGCGACCTGTTCCAAAATTCAGCCATCAGGAAGAATGAAAACAATGAAGATGAGTGAAGTGGCCGCGGATAGGGCCACATCCGCATCGTGCGCACCGCTATGGGCGACGCTGGCAGCTACCTTTTTCGGCGTGGGACGACTGGGGCCGGGACCAGGTACCTGGGGATCGGCGGCGGCGGCATTGATCTGGGCGGTTGTGGGGCGGTGGACGGCAGCCCAGTTTCAGTGGATGGTATTGGGCGCCCTTGCGATGCTGGCGGTTGCAGTAGGAATTCCGGCGGCCACTCGGTTTGCGAGGGCCTCGCAGTTGAAAGATCCGCAGTCGGTGGTCGTCGACGAGGTCGCCGGCCAATGGATCACGGTGCTGTTTGCACCGGTCTCATGGAAAACGCTGCTCGTGGGCTTTATTCTTTTTCGCCTGTTCGATATTCTGAAACCGCCACCCGTGCGTCAATTGGAACGCTTGCCGGAAGGGGTGGGCATTGTTATGGACGACGTCGCCGCAGGCCTGTACGCGCTACTGGTGCTGCAACTGGTTCTTCATTTCCGGATTCTTTCACTGTAATTGTTACATGACGATCTCCGACCGCATCCTGGGAAGAAAGAGCGCTAACGGACAGCCGCACATCGAGGCGGTCTCGCCGGCGGCCGCGTTGCCGGGTGGCGAAGTGAGGATCATCGGCAGCGGATTGCGCCCGCCGGAACTGCGTCGTCCGCGAGTGCGGTTTGGGGACGTCGAAGGGCCAATCGTCATCAGTTCGGATGATTTTGTGGTGGCACGTGTACCTCAGGGGGCAGCTTCGGGTGGGGTGGTGGTTTCGACCAACGGTCACTCCAGCAACTCACACCAGTTTCACGTGGCTACCCCGCTAGCGGAAAACTTGCATCCGGTGACAAATCCAGCGCTCGATGTGGAGGGGAATGTTTTCGTCACCTTCTCCGGGTCGCGCGGACAGAAAGTGCCCGTTTCGATCTTCAAGATCGATACCAACTACCACGTAAAGCCGTTTCTTACCGAGCTGATGAACGCGACATCGATTGCGTTCGACCGCGCGGGCGAGATGTACGTTTCCTCGCGCTACGATGGCGCGGTTTATCGGGTCGCTCCGAACGGGACCATGTCGACCTACGCGGAGAGCATGGGGGTCGCTACCGGAATCGCATTCGACAAGGCAGAAAACCTCTACGTTGGCGATCGCAGCGGGACGATTTTCAAAATCGCTCGCGACCGACAGATTTTCGTTTTTGCCACATTGGAACCCAGTGTTTCAGCGTATCACCTCGCGTTCGGGCCTCACGGCGACCTGTTCGTGACTGGCCCGACGCCGTCAAGTTTCGACGCGGTCTACAAGGTCGATCCCCATGGAGCGGTGTCCGTGTTTTATCGCGGGTTGGGACGGCCGCAGGGGTTGGCGTTCGATCGAGAGGGGAACTTGTATGTCGCTGCATCCCTCGGTGGCAAGCGGGGGATTGTGAAGATTACTCCGGAGGGCACCGCCGCTTTAGCGGTTGCTGGACCGAATCTTGTAGGGCTCGCGTTTGCCCCGGGCCGGTCCGCCATCCTGGCCAGCACCACCACCCTATATCACCTGGCGTGGGACACGGCAGGCCAGTCTCTTCCCGATCTGAGCTAAAGTTCATTTACACTGCAAGCGTGATTGCGGAAATCATTGCCGTTGGCTCGGAACTGCTTACGCCCTTCCGACAGGATACGAATTCGCTCTACCTCACTTCCCAGTTAAATGCTATTGGGGTCGAGATCGGCTTCAAGACGATTGTCGGCGACTCGATGAAGGACCTGGTACGCGTGGCGACAACCGCGTTAGCCCGAGCCGACATTCTGATCTTTATCGGCGGACTGGGACCGACCGAGGACGACTTGACTCGCGAAGCCTTGGCCGAGACTCTGGGACTGCAACTACGACGGAATCCCGAGCTGGTAGCTGCGATTGAGCGTCGCTTCGCGGAGCGTGGCTGGAAGATGTCAGCGAATAACACGAAGCAAGCTGACATCATTCAGGGGGCGACCGTACTGACAAATAGTAACGGCACGGCGCCGGGACAATGGATCAGCGGGCGATCGGATGGAAGAGAAAAAATCATCGTGTTGCTGCCGGGACCTCCCCATGAGCTGAAGGCGCTGTTCGAGAGCACCGTGCTGGAACGGCTGCGCGCCAAGGTTCCTAAACGGTCCATCGCTACTCGTGTACTGAAAATTACGGGCATGGGCGAATCGGCTTGCGATGCGCGGGTGGCGCCAATTTACAAGCGTTATAGCGATGTCAGCACGACAATTCTCGCTGCCCCTGGGGAGATTCAACTGCACCTGCGCTCGCAAGCTCCGTCGAGCGATGCGGCGCAGCTTCGCGTGGATGATCTCGTGGACAAACTGGAAGCGGAGTTGGGCGACGCTGTTTTCTCCGATAATGGCGACCCGCTCGAGCAAATCGTCAGCTATTACCTGCAGATGCGGAGCGCGACGCTCTCGGTCGCGGAATCATGCACTGGCGGTCTGGTGGCTGAGCGACTCACGTCGGTCAGCGGAAGTTCGCGGTATTTCATCGGCGGTGCGGTGGTTTACTCAAATGAGTTAAAAACGCAGCTGGTCGATGTCCCTTCTGATTTGATCGAGCATTTTGGAGCCGTCAGTGAGCAGGTCGCTAAGGCACTCGCGGAAGGCATTCGCAAGCGGTGCGGCACGAGCTTGGGGCTAGGGGTCACCGGAGTCGCGGGGCCCACGGGAGGAACTGCCGAAAAGCCTGTCGGCTTGGTTTATCACGCACTGGCGAGCGAGTCCGGGACGGAGGTTGTACAACGCAACTTCCCCGGCGACCGACAACGGATCCGATGGTTTGCCTCGCAACAGGCGCTGGACATGGTGAGAAGGAAACTGATGTAGATCGGATAAGCGCATCGATCTCGTATAATCTCCTGTCCATCTTATGGCGAATTCGACGATCAAACTCGCCTACGACTCTCGGGTTGCGACGATCACGTTTAATCGTCCTGAGAAGCGAAACGCGCTCAGCGTGCAGATGATCGAGGAGATCATCGCTGCCCTGGCAGAGATCGAGAGGTCAGAAGCACTGGTCCTGATCCTGACGGGCGCAGGCAAGGCATTCTGCGCGGGGATGGACCTGGAAGAACTGAAGTCTCTCACCGGGAAAACGCCTTCCGAGAATGTGGCTGATTCCCAGCGCATGGCGCAGTTCTTTCGCGCGATCTACGAATTCCCCAAGCCTACGATCGCCGCCGTCAATGGTGCCGCAATGGCGGGAGGGGCTGGCATCGCCACGATGTGCGATTTCACCCTGGCATTGGCGGAGGCAACCTTCGGGTACACAGAAGTTCGGATCGGATTTGTTCCGGCGATCGTTTCTTCGGTGTTGGTGTGGCAGGTGGGGCACAAGACTGCCCGCGATCTGCTGCTCACGGGACGCGCGTTTGAAGCCGCGGAGGCGCAGAGTCTCGGGCTGGTGAACGAAGTCGTGTCGCCAAAGAATCTCTTGCCGCGCGCGCGCGAGTTGGCCAAACAGCTCATGGAAAACAGTCCGGCGGCGATGCGAATGACGAAGAGTCTGCTTAATAGCTTTCTGGCGAAGTCGCTTGACAAGCAGATTGAGATCGCGGTCCAGGAAAACGCGGCGATCCGTTCGACGCCAGAGTTTCAAGAAGGTGTTGCGTCATTCCTAGAGAAGCGCAAACCCGACTGGAGCGGCCAGTGAGCCGCCTGAGCGAAATCAAGATCCGCGTGCGCTACGCCGAAACTGATCAGATGGGCGTGGTTTATCACGCGAATCATTTCGTATGGTTTGAAGTCGGACGCGTCGAATTTTTACGCCAACTCGGATTTTCATACAAAGATATGGAACTGCAGGACGGCTGCCACATCGCTGTGGTCGAGGCCCGCTGCCGTTACAAAGCTCCTGCACGGTACGATGATGAAGTGATTGTCCGCACCCAGCTCAAGAACGTGCGCGAATCCCTGGTGCATTTCGGATACGAATTGGTCCGCGCCACGGATGGTTTGTTGCTGGCTGAAGGCGAAACCACCCACGTGGTGATTGACCGGGAGCTGAAGAAGACGGCGATTCCGGACAAGTATATGACCATCTTCCAAGAAGCAATTGGTCGGCCCGCTCGATCAGCTTCTAACCCCTAGCTACTCACTCCCGGCGAGCCGTGTCGCTAGGAACCAGTGGCTAACGCTAACTGCTATGCAAGCTCTCCACATCAACGGAAACGATCTCACGCTGGAAAACGTGTTTGAGGTGGCAGCGAATGGACGCCCTGTCCTTCTAGCCCCTGATGCCCGGGCAGCAGTGAACCGAGCCCGCGCGGTGGTCGATGAACTCGTCGCCAGCAATCAGGTGTCGTACGCAATCACGACCGGCGTTGGAAAACTGAGCGATGTGCGCATCGCCGGCGATCAGATTCGCGAACTGCAGATGAACCTGGTCCGATCCCACGCGGTGGGGGTAGGAGATCCACTCTCCATTGTCGAGGCGCGCGCGATGATCCTGCTGCGCGCCAATTCCCTTTCCAAAGGACACTCGGGAGTTCGTGCCGTCGTGATCGACACCCTATGCGAGTTGCTAAACCGAAAGGTCACACCTTGCGTGCCCTCGCAAGGCAGCGTTGGAGCGAGCGGTGATCTTGCCCCTCTTGCCCATCTCGCACTGGTATTGATTGGGGAGGGTGAGTGCTTGGAGGCGGAAGGCTCCCGTGTCCTCGCCTCTGCCGCATTGCGTAAAGCTGAGGTAAACCCCCTGGTGCTAGAGGCGAAAGAAGCGGTTTCCCTGATCAACGGGACACAGGCAATGCTGGCGGTCGGAACTTTGGCTCTGCTCGCAGCGGAGACGCTGGTTGATTCTGCCGACGTAATTGGGGCACTGACGCTCGACGCCCTGCGCGGAACCGACGTGGCCTTTGACGAACGCATTCATCAGGCACGCCCGCATGCGGGTCAGATCAAGACCGCGGCGAATCTACGCCGCATGCTCGAAGGAAGTCAGATCCGCGAGTCCCACCGTGAGTGCGGACGCGTGCAGGATGCATATTCGTTGCGCTGCATTCCGCAGGTGCACGGGGCAGTACGCGATACCCTGGCGCATTGCCGGGAGGTTTTTGAAACTGAGGCAAACTCCGCGGTGGACAATCCTCTGGTATTCGTCGGTGGGGATGCTGGGGAGCGTCCCTCCGTGCAACGGGCGGGGGCACCCTTCCCCACGCGATCGGAGATCGAGAAGCGAAGCTCGGCGGCAGAAGACTCCGAGGTTTTATCCGGCGGGAACTTTCATGGGGAGCCCGTGGCCTTTGCTCTGGACTTTGTAGCGATCGCGCTCAGCGCGCTAGCGGGGATCTCTGAGCGCAGAATCGAGCGGCTGGTGAATCCCGCTTTGAATGAAGGCTTGCCGCCATTTCTAGCGCCCAGCGCCGGACTCAACTCTGGGTTCATGATGCCGCAGGTAACGGCGGCGGCACTCGTGAGTGAAAATAAAGTTTTGGCGCATCCCGCGTCGGTGGATTCGATCACCACGTCGGGCAACAAAGAGGATTACGTTTCGATGGGGATGACGGCTGCGCTCAAGCTGCGCCGGGTAATCGAGAACACCCGCCATGTTTTGGCGATTGAAGGGATGGCGGCAGCGCAGGCCCTGGACCTGATAGCTCCGCTTGCGACGAGCAAACGCGGGCAAAGAGCGCGGGCAGCCATCCGCTCGGTTTCGCCCAAGCTGGACAAGGATCGTGTCATGTATCAGGACTTCGTGAGGATTGCGGATGTGATCGCGAGCGGGAAGATTCAGGAAGCGCTGGAGTAGAACGTTTTGGCATAAGCACGGGAGTCTTACGGCCTAGATTGAGGCGGTCCGGCTGCGCCGAAAGACGGAACAGCTTGCACTGGACGAACCTGCGGCAGGGTTTTTCTTGGCTTGTGGTTGCGCATGGTCTGGGTGAGTGAGCAAAGACTCTCGTCGACGACCGTCACGGCCAATGTGCCATCGAACAAGATAAACGCTCGCTACCGCAACACGGTCGATTGCCAAGCAGGTGGCATTACGCTGGTGAGCGCCCCGGGTGGATTAGACTGTTTGGTTTGCTCCGGAGGGCTCGATGCGCGCTCGGTGGTTGATTGGCTTCCTTTTCATTTTTCCTCTTTTCGGTCAAGCCAAACGTCCCTTCACTTTTGAAGACATGATGGCGCTCAAACGCGTTGGGGAGCCTTTGGTGTCGCCCAATGGGAAATGGGTCCTATTCGCCGCTGTCGATGTCAATCTGTCCGCGAATACGAAAACCCCGCATGTTTGGGTGGTGCCCCTGAATGGGGGTGAGCAGGCGGGAAAAACAGGTCCCTCCTCGCCTTCGGTGGCCGGAATGACAGAGATGAAAGAGCGGGAGATGATTTCCGATCAAGATGCGGATCGCCCGCGCTGGGCGCCGGACGGGAAGCGGTTCGCTTTTGTTTCGACCAAAGAGGAGGGATCGCAGATATGGATCGCGGACTTCGATGACGCAACTGGGACCGTGACGGCCAAACATCGGCTCACAAGTATCCTGACGGAAGCCGACGGTGAATTGTGGTCGTCGGATGGCAAGTACATTCTGTTCAAGTCGGATGTGTATCCGGAGTGCAAAGGAAGCCCTGCCGAGGAAGCGGCGTGCAACGCCAAGAAGTTGGCGGACGCCAAAGAGTCAAAGGTCAAAGCACAAATTTTTACCCATCTTCTCTATCGCCATTGGAATGCGTACAAAGAGGGAAAGAGGACGCATTTGTTCGTGGTTCCTGCCGATTCCTGCGGCCGGGCCGACGTAGGCCATCAAGGCCCTGACGTTCCCGCCGGCCCGGGCGAGCATGGCTCACAAGCTGCCGAGCAGAGGCCAGCCGGGCAGCAGAGGGCACGAGCCCCTGTGCTAGCGGAAGACGGTCTGGGGCTGTGCACGATTGCTCGTGACCTCACGCCCGGCGATTGGGATGCGCCGGTGTTCTCTCTTGGAGGACAAGACAACTACGCATTGTCTCCGGATGGCAGGGAGCTATGCTACGCGTCGAACCGCGAGGCGATGCCGGCGGCTTCAACCAACAACGATCTGTTGACGGTGCCGCTGAACTGGCCTGCTGACGCAACTTCGGCCGAGGTACTTGCGGCGACGAAGAATATCACCGCCGAAAACAGGGCCGCCGACAACACTCCACTCTATTCGCCGAATGGCAACTACATCGCCTATCGCGCACAAGCGCGTCCGGGATACGAGAGCGACCGCTGGCGACTGATGGTGTACGTTCGCAAAATCGGTGTGGAAAACAGCCCTCTCAAGTTCGAGTTTGACCGATCGATTGGCACCATGGCCTGGTCGCTCGACTCCAAGCGCATTTACTTTTCTTCCGAACAGCACGGGGGGTCGCCTATTTATGAGAGCGAGCTCGCATGGACCGATGCTGGACTGGCGGGATCGGGGCCTAGGGAAGTGGTATCGGGCTTCAACGACGATCTGGCACTGACTCGCGCTGGCGATGCGCTTATTTTCACCCGAATGTCGGTCTCTTCCCCAAACGAAATCTATTCTGCGAAAGCCGGGACTCCATGCACTCCCGAGAATACGAACCAACCAGCACCCCGTTATGAAGTGCCAGATTGCATGCTGCGTAAAGCAACTGCTCTCACCCACCTCAACGACTCCGTCCTGTCACAAGTCTCTATGTCCACGCTGGAATCGTTCTGGTTCAGCGGCGCCAACAATGACCAAGTCCAGGGATTCCTCGTCAAGCCCCCGAACTTTGATTCCAACAAGAATTATCCGGTGAAGTTCCTTATCCATGGCGGACCGGAAGGGGCATGGGGAGACGACTGGAGCTATCGCTGGAATCCCGAGTTGTTTGCGGCCAACGGATATGTGGTCCTCATGATCAACTTCCATGGGTCGACGGGATATGGCCAGAAGTTTACTGACGCGATCAACGGGGACTGGGGCGGAGCCCCGTTTGAAGACCTCATGATGGGGCTCGACTACGCCGAGAAGCACTATGCGTATATCGACCAGGACCGCGAGTGTGCGCTCGGCGCGAGCTATGGCGGATATATGGCGAATTGGATCCTCGGACATACCAACCGATTTAAGTGCATGGTGAGCCATGACGGCATCTTCAATGCCGAGTCGGCGTATGGCGATACCGAAGAGCTTTGGTTCCCCGAATGGGAATTTAAGGGAACACCTTGGACCAATCGGGAGATGTACCGGAAGTGGTCTCCGCACTTGAGCGCGACCAATTTCAAGACCCCCACGTTGGTGGTACATGGGCAGCTCGACTATCGTCTCGATGTGTCGCAAGGATTTGATTTGTTCACGACCTTGCAGCGGCAAGGTGTGCCGTCAAAAATGCTCTACTTCCCCGATGAGGGACATTGGGTGCTGAAGCCGCAGAACTCGCAGCTTTGGTACGAGACGGTGAATGCTTGGGTGGACCAATGGATAGAAAACAGGAAGTGACGAGCTAGTTGCTGGTAAGCAACATGTGGTGCTCCCTCCTTGGCGGCCATCTTGGGGTGGCTGTCCTGCTCTTGAGACATCCTGCGCACGTAACTAAGAAGCTGTTCTGACGGAAAGATTAGTTGCGTTTCTCATCCCAAACCAGCCACAATAGCAATCCGTCGCGGGCGGGTGCCCGCGCTAGACTCATGCGTGGAATTCGGCTCCTCCTTTGGGTTGGGATAGCTCTCTTCGGCGCACTCGCGTTCGCCACCGTCGCCCTTCATCGCGGTGAACAAATCAACGCTCTTTGGCTCGTCATTGCAGCGCTCTGCACATACGCTGTGGGATATCGCTTCTACAGCAAGTTCGTTGCGGCGAAAGTGCTCGGACTTGATTCACGCCGGGCCACGCCCTCCGAGCGCCTCGAAGACGGTCGCGACTTTGTTCCTACGAACAAATGGGTGGTTTTCGGCCACCATTTTGCTGCGATTGCTGGCCCCGGACCGCTGGTCGGACCCGTGCTAGCTGCCCAGTTTGGGTATTTGCCCGGAACGTTGTGGATCCTGATCGGGGCTGTTTTCGGCGGGTGCGTGCAGGATTTCGTAATTCTCCTCTTCTCCGTCCGGCGCGACGGGAAATCACTAACCGAAATGGCCAAGCAAGAGATCGGACGTGTGGGAGGATTGGTCGCATACGCATCGGTCATTGCAATCTTGATAATCCTGCTCGCAGTTTGTGCGCTGGTGGTGGTGAATGCCCTGAAGCAGAGTCCTTGGGGGACGTTCACAATTGCGATGACGATTCCAATTGCGTTTCTCATGGGCGTATATCTTCGCCAACTGAGGCCTGGCCGAGTCATGGAGACCTCCGCCCTCGGTTTCGTTTTGGTGCTGCTTGCGATCTGGGGCGGACAGTGGGTTTCGCTTCATCCTGCGGTGGGCGCGTATTTCACCCTGGGAGCGCCGGGCTTGGCGATCGCCATCATTCTTTACGGATTCGCGGCCTCGGCGTTGCCCGTCTGGCTGCTGCTCGCACCGCGCGACTACCTGAGCACATTCGTAAAACTCGGCACGATTGCGTTGCTCGCGGTTGGAATTGTTCTAATGCATCCAACGCTGCGGATGCCGGCCTACACCAGGTTCATTGATGGAACCGGGCCGGTGTTCGCCGGCAAACTGTTTCCGTTTGCGTTCATCACCATCGCGTGCGGCGCGATCAGCGGCTTCCATTCGCTGATCTCGAGCGGTACCACGCCGAAGCTGGTTCGACGCGAGCCTGAAACGCGCATGATTGGCTACGGCGCGATGCTGTGCGAATCGATGGTGGCAATCATGGCAACGGTCGCTGCCTGCGTGCTGGAACCGGGGACATATTTTGCCATCAATAGTCCGGCAGGTATCGCCGGCGCTCTGCCCGAGAAGGCCGCAGCCGCGATTTCCAGCTGGGGATTTCCTGTGACCGCGGAGGGAATGCACCGGCTCGCGGAGAGCGTCGGAGAAATGACTCTGTTCAACCGGACGGGAGGCGCCCCTGCGTTTGCGGTAGGGATGGCGCATATTTTTTCTAGCAGTCTCGGGGGGCAAGCGGTGATGGCGCTGTGGTACCACTTTGCGCTGATGTTTGAAGCCCTGTTTATTCTGACTGTGCTCGACGCCGGAACACGCGTGGGTCGTTTCATGCTGCAGGATGCGCTCGGGCATGTGTGGAGGCCGCTTGGGCGCACGGGATGGTATCCATCGGCACTCGCAACCAGTGCGCTGATCGTCCTGGCATGGGGATATTTTCTGTGGCAAGGCGTGCGCGATCCGCTCGGCGGAATCAATTCGTTGTGGCCATTATTTGGGATTTCGAACCAGTTGCTTGCCGCGGTTGCGCTGTGTGTAGCGACGACGATCACGATCAAAGCGCGTCGCGCAAGGTACGCCTTGGTTACGTTGGTGCCGTTGGCATGGCTTGTGGTCGTTACATTCACCGCATCATGGCACAAGATCTTCGATCCCGACCCCCGGATTGGCTTTCTCGCCCAGGCCCGGCAAATTGCGGCGGCGGGGGGAAACGCGCGGCTCACCTTTAACAACCAGCTGGATGCGGTTGTCACCGCAATTCTTGTGGTGATGGTCACGTTGTTATTGGTCGAATCTGCTCGGCAATGGATGGCAGCCTTGTCGGGTCGAAAGCTTTCCAGTACGACGGAAACGCCCTTCGTGGCGACCAGGCTGGTGGAGGAACAAGGATGAAGGGTCTTCGCATTCTGCATGCTATTCTGCGCGAGATTTTCGAGGAGTCTGCATATGAGCGATTTTGCGTCAGAGAAGGTTTGGGGCGCGGGCGTGGATCCTATGCGCTCTTCCTGCGGCAGCGACGAGTTGGACTGAAATGCTGTTAGCCTGAGCTCACACCCGAATCAAGCCAAAATCAGTCGGTGATGGGGGACGGGGTGCACCGTCTGACGCCTACGGATTGAGCACGATCTTTCCAAACATCTGACTGCTTGCCATGTACTCGTGGGCCGCGTGCGTTTCAGACAAGGGGAAAGTACGGTCGATCACGGGTTTCAGCCGTCCGCCAAAGACGTGTTTCAGAACTTCATGCAGCTCTCCCATGGTTCCCATGTAAGAGCCGAGAACCGATAGCTGGCGCGAAAACACGAAGCGGAGATCCAGACCAGCTTGCGAGCCCGTGGTCGCGCCACAGGTGACGAGTGTGCCTGTGGGCTTCAAGCATCGCAGGCTCTCGTTCCACGTCGCCGCACCAACGTGCTCCATCACGATGTCAACGGCTTGCTTGTCGGTGATTTTGCGAACCTCTTCTGAAATCTTTTGCTGATAGTGATTGATGACGTGATCGGCACCAAGCTCTCGTGCTTTTTGGGCCTTGCGCTCGTCTCCCGCGGTGGTGATGACCGTGCAATGGAACATCTTAGCGATTTGGATTCCAGCAATGCCAACGCCCGAGTTGGCACCGAGTACAAGAACCGTTTGTCCAGGGCGAACTCCCGCCCGGCCAACCAGCATGTGCCACCCAGTTAGAAAGACGAGGGGAACACTCGCAGCCTGATCAAACGTGAGCGAATCTGGAATGGGAATAACACAGGCTTGCGGGACAGCCATCAGTTCACAGTTTCCGCCATCCACGCTGTTGCCGCGAACGGAGAATTCGTGACATTGATTCTGCAGGCCCGCGACGCACTTTTTGCAATGATTGCAAAAATGCATTGGCGCAATCAGCACACGCTGACCAACTGAAATCCCCGAGACATACTCGCCGGTTTCAACCACCTCTCCTGCGATGTCGCTGCCGAGAATGTGCGGCAGTCGGACTCCGGGAAGGCCTTCACGCACCCAGAGATCGAGGTGGTTCATGGCGCAGGCACGGACGCGAACGAGCACCTGGTCTTTCCGCAACGGGGGATCGGGCGCGCCTTCGTAACGAAGAACCTCAGGGCCGCCGAATTGATGAATGCGCACGGCTTTCATTGAAAGGAGAGATGCATGCGCTTCGCTCGCTGGTACCGCCAAAGGGCGATGACGGACCACCTGTTGTTAGCGCAATCAACTGGTGCCCAGCCGGCTTGTGCTGTCAGCGCGATGGTTCACAGAACGCGCCGCGCACCACTAGGCAAACTCGATGATATTAATCCAGAGGTCTTTCCTACGTCCAATGCGCTAGAAACCTTGAGAGTCTGCAGTCTCTCAATCCGCCAGCCGAAGGTCTAACAACGAGCCCACTTTCAATGCGAACGGAGATTTGCACTTCCACTCCTTGGAAAGATTAGAGAACCAGTTTCCCCATCAAGCTCTGTGGAACCGAAGCCCCGAGTTGAATCGAAGTCCGGCCCGCGTAGAAATGCTCGAGCTTGGCGAGTTTTTCGAGAAACGGAAAAGCAGCTGCGGTCACTCCCGTGCCATAAACGTTCAGTGATCGGAGTTGATCGAGGCTAGAAACGGATCTCAACGTCCGGTCGGTGATCTTGGTCTCGGCTAAGCGCAGAACACGAAGATGCTTCATCCGGGCGATCGCGGGCGCGGCCCGGTCCGTCACTGCGGTACGCGAAAAGTCGGCAACAACGATGTGTTCAGCAACCGGAGCAAGTGCCTCTAGGTCGGTGTCGCCGAACTTCCCGCCCAATAGCGAAGCATTCAGAACCAGATCGGCTGAACCTCGCGATTCGTAGTTAAGGATGTTGGGAAATCTATCCTGCAGCTGCCTGAGCGCAGATGCGATTTCCGTGCGAGCCTTCGCGACCGTGGCTGAATCGATTTGTGGAAACGAAACTTCTATGGGCGCCACCGCGACAACTCCCGCGGGCAGATCCTTGATAGCGTTCAGCGGAAGAGTGCCGGAAGCGCCCGCACTGATCCAAAGCTCGATTGTTTTCCGTTGATCCAGCGAAAGCGCCTGCCGCTTTTCTTTTGGCATGAAGTCGTCGCTGTCGGGCGAAAGCGTGATTCGCCGAAATAAATCGCTGCCCTCTAGGTTTCCGGGTTTGATGACCGCACCGTGCTTGCCGCCTCTCATCAACCACCCGTAGGAGTCGAGACGCAGATTATTTTTCTGCCTCTTGGTCCCGTGACAAGACGCACAGTGTTCAGCCAAGATCGGTTGCACACGCACTTCATAAAAACTCCCAGGAGCAGCTTCCACAAGAGGAACTGCGCTCGAAAGACCAAGCACCCGACGCAAGGGAGAGGGCATGTACTCAGTCAGATGGTCTTCCCCTTGTGAAACCTGACCGCCACGGTACCCTGTCCAGCAGACCACCAGAACACCGACAGTCAACGTAGTTGCGTATAGTTTTTCGGCATGCGGTCCGACCAACCGGCCACGCAAGGACCAGCCCAACCAGCAGATCACGGCTAGCGAGACTCCGCCCCACATGTGTTGAGTCACAAGTGCACCGGAGTAGCTTCCGCTGCGCGCCAAACACCATCCGAGGAACGCGGCGAACGACGCGGCAATGGTCGCAAGACCGAGAACAAAACGCGACGAGAGGCGCAGGTATGCAAATTTCTCCCATCGCCCGGCGAGTTCTAGCACGGGAACCAAAAGCATTAGCGCGATCGGTAAGTGAACCGCCAGCGGATGAAATCGTCCGATGAACTGTATCCACTGGGCGCGTTCCCGGCCATCGGGCGGGAAGAATATGATCAACGAGAACAGCAGGAGGATCGGCAAAAACGCGAACAGTGCCGCCCGATACCGCTCCCCAAAACGGTGTGCCCATCCGTCCATCAGAAAGGCCAACTCCAAGAGATCCTAGGCCTGCTATTCGAAGAGCAATTCATGCCAGAATTTCTCCAATCACGCGAGCGGGCTTCACGCTGGTCAACTTCTGCTCCAGGCCTTGAAATGAGTAGGTGAGCTTGTGATAATCGAATCCCAACATGTAGAGCATGGAGGCGTGCAGATCGCGAATGTCGACGGGGTCCTTCACAATCTCATATCCCATCTCGTCGGTCTGCCCGTAGGTGATTCCCGGTTTCACGCCTCCACCTGCGAGCCAAATGGTGAATGCACCCGGATTGTGGTCGCGGCCCACGTATTTCATCTCTTGGCCATTGCGATTTTCACGCATCGGCGTGCGGCCAAATTCGCCACCCCAGACTAGCAGCGTGTCCTCCAGCAAGCCGCGTTCTTTCAGGTCGGCCAACAACGCCCCGGTAGGCTGATCCACCTCCCGACAGCGGTCGTTGAATCCGAGGTTGAGCGCTTCCTTGGCATCAGCACCATGAGAATCCCATCCCCAATGGTAAAGCTGGATGAAGCGCACACCTCGCTCGGCAAGTCGTCGTGCCACCAGGCAGTTGTTGGCGAATTCCGACCCAACAGGCTTACAACCATATCTCGCGCGCACCGATTCGGGTTCCTTATGAATGTCCATCGCATCGGTCGCGTCCATCTGCATCCGAAACGCCATCTCGTACTGCGCAATTCGGGTTACCGTCTCGGGATTGCCAAATTCGGTGTGCGTCTGCCGGTCTATGTCATCGATCGTGTCCAACATGGTGCGCCGCAAGGCACGATCAACTCCCGGCGGGTTATTGAGATACAGCACTGGCTCGCCATGCGATCGGCATTGCACTCCCTGATAGACGCTGGGCAGGAAGCCGGAACTCCATAACTGCTTGCCGCCATCCGGGGACTTGCCTCCCGACAGTAGAACGATGAATCCGGGTAAGTTCTGGTTCTCCGTTCCCAAGCCGTAGAGTACCCACGATCCAAACGCCGGATAGCCGAGCCTCGGGTTCCCGGTGTGCACCAGCAATTGTGCGGGAGCATGGTTAAACTGATCGGTTCGCATGGACTTAATGAAACAGATCTCATCAGCATGCTCGGCAATGTATGGCAAACGATCCGAGATCCATTGTCCGCTCTTTCCCGCCTGCTTGAATGGGTACTGAGAACCTAGAAGTTTGGGAACACCACTGATAAACGCGAATCGCTTGCCAGCCAGAAAAGATGCGGGGCAGTCCTGGCCGTCCAGCCGCTTCAGTTCAGGTTTGTAGTCGAAGAGCTCCAATTGGCTGGGAGCTCCTGCCATATGTAGGTAGATGACGCGCCGGACCTTTGCCGGAAACTGCGGAGGTAGTAACGAGAGAGGCGTGGCTGCATCGCGCGCAAATGAGAGATTCGATCCTTCGGCTCCCCTCGCATTCGCGGCAGCAACGTATTTCGCCAATGAGGTGCCAAAAAACAGCGTCCCTATCCCACTGCCGAGCGATCGCAGAAAATGGCGGCGAGTCTCGGCCTGAACGATCGCCAATTGAAGCTCAGAGTTAGCCATAAAACATCACCGAGTTAACGCGGCATCCAAGTTCAGCAAAACGCCAGCCACTGCCATCATCGCCAACCGGTTCTGACCCGAGTTTGGCGCCGGTGCTGCCGATACTAGCAACCTTGCGCTCCCCCGCGTACCCGAAGCTTTCGTGACCATGCCGCGCAGGGTCGCCAGCTCTGTTTCCGTCAGGTCACGAGAGAGAACCAAATGGGCGCCGTACTGGAGTTGCCTGTCGAGATTCGCTGAAGCCTTCAACATACGAGCCGCTATCGCCTCGGCTGCCTCTGCGTAAACCGGATCATTGAGTGTCACCAGAGCTTGCAGCGGCGTGTTGGTAGGGATACGGCGCGCAAGGCTGGTGTCGTGATCAGAGGCATCGAACACAAGAAAACTTGGATATCCGCTGGTTCGCTTGATGTAGGTGTAAATTGCTCTTCGGTATCGGTCTGGTCCCTTCGCGTCCACCCATTTGCTCTCGTTGTAAACCGAATTCCAAACCCCCGGGGGTTGCGGGGGCATTACCGGAGGTCCGCCCATGGCCAGATTCAAAAGTCCACTTGCCAGAAGCGCCTGGTCCCGGACCATCTCTGCGCTGAGGCGTTGTCCGGGTCCACGAGCCAGCAAACGATTGCGCGGGTCTTTTTCGCGCAGTTCGGGTGTCGTTTTCGCGCTTTGGCGATAGGTCGCGCTGAGCACCATTTCGCGCAACAGCGCCTTCATATCCCAGTGAAGATCGTTTTGAAAATGTAGCGCGAGCCAATCGAGCAGTTCGGGATGACTTGGTTCCTCTCCGACGCTGCCGAAATTCTCAAGGGTTTCGACAATGCCGATACCAAACAGTTGTTCCCAATAGCGGTTTACCGCGGTGCGCGCTGTAAGGGGCTGTCTTGGAAAAAAGAACCAACGCGCCAGCGTCAGCCGGTTCCGTGGCTCTCCAGCAGGAAGCGGCGGAAAAATGGCAGGTACATCGGGACTAAGTGCCGGACCAATCTTGGTGAGAAAATTTCCGCGCTCGAATTCCAGAGTCTTTCGGACTTCATATCCCGGCTGCTCAGCCATCACAGGTGTCTCAACGGCCGGCATTTTTTTCAGTTTCTTCTCCAAGCCCGTGAGCTTTGCAAGGTCGTTGTGGTAGTTGCGATCGGAACTGAGCTCGCTCCATCGGGTGTCTCCGCTGGCATAGAGCCTTGCGTTCTTCACCAGGGCGGGCTTGCTCGAAATCGAGTTCACTTGCGTCAAATGTATCTTTAGGTGGCTCCCGGGTGAGAGCGCGATCGGCGAGCCGGGAATAGCCACCAGCCAGCGGCTCTGAAACAGATTGGGGTTCGCCGCAAAGCCACCCGTTTGCCCATCGCCTTGCCGTCTCGATTTCGCTTTAAGAGCGCGAGCCACCGTATCAGAGAGATCTGTTTCGGAGTCCGGTACAAAATCGCGGAAGGCGATTTGTTTCTCGCGGCCATCCTTGCCAACGACCCAAGCGTCCATTTTGTCCACAATGAAACCTAACCCAGGAGAATGCTGCGCAATCTCAGGATTAACGGGAAACACTTCGATTCGCAACGCCGTCAAGCTCCCTACCTGTGCGGTTAGTTTGATTTCATACACGGATTTCCCTGGAGTAGTTGAAGCCGCGGCGAACTCATCATCGTGGACAGGAAAGGTTACTGGCTTAACCTTCGCTTTTGCATCAGCGAGCTGTCTCTCTTCAACAATGGCCTTCGTCAGGTCACGAATTGCGTTCTGTCGGTTTTTAACCTCTTCGTCCTTCGGTTCCTTACCTGGCAGCTTTCGCTGTTTTAACTCGCCTAGTTCGCGTTCCAGTTCAGCGACTTCCCACCGCAGCGCCGGCGTTTCGCTGGCAGTGGCCGAGGTAATGGTTGCGGGTATCCACCGGGTCTCAGCTTCCAAGCTACGACCTTTGTCGACCAGTGACGTGGTCAGCGCCGCGATCTCCTGCTGCAATTGGGCTGCTTGGGCATCGTGTGACCGGTCTATGGGCACACGCAGAACAGGCATGTCGCTCGGGTAATCGGCGTCCTCGCTCGTATTAAAGAACGCGAGCGACTTGTAATACTCATTGTGATGGATGGGATCGTAAGGGTGGGAGTGGCACTGGACACAATTCATGGTCAAGCTATTCAGCACCGACCATGTGGTTGCTGAGCGGTCCATGACGGCAACGAGCCGGAATTCCTCATCATCGGTTCCCCCCTCGTCGTTATTCGGCGTTTGACGGTGAAAGGAAGTTGCAATCCGATCTTCAAAGGTGGCATTGGGCAGCAGATCTCCGGCCAGCTGGGTGATGACAAATTTGTCGTATGGCAGGTTGCGGTTGAAGGCATCGATCACCCAGTCGCGATAAGGCCAAACTCCGGGCCGCTCACGATCGGCTTCGTAACCCTTCGTGTCTGCGTAGCGAGCAAGGTCCAGCCACATGGCCGCCCAACGTTCGCCGTAACGTGGCGAAGCAAGCAACCGGTCCACCTGTTTCTCGTAGGCGTTCGGCGACGAATCCGCCATGTAGGCGGCCTGCTCCTCCGCCGTCGGCGGGAGCCCGGTCAGATCGAGGGATGCCCGGCGTAATAGCTCCGACTTTCCCGCTTCCGGAGATGGCTGCAGCCCCTCCTTTTCCAGTCGAGCGAGAATGAAGCGATCCAAAGCCTGCTTCGGCCAATTGGAATGCTTCACGGAAGGAATTTTTTGTGGTTTGGGTGCCACGAACGACCAGTGGTCCTCCCACTTGGCACCCTGTTTGATCCATCTCCGGAGGAGCTCGATTTGTTCGGCGGGTAGAGGCGCCCCATGATACGGCATTCGGGTTTCAGGGTCTTTGGAAGTGATGCGGGCGATCAGCTCCGAGGCGCTGGGATCGCCCGGCACAATGGTTCGTCGGCCCGACTTTCCCACTCCGAGCGCTTCCTCACGGTATATGAAGGAAACGCCGTTCTTCTGGCGCACTCCGCCGTGGCATTGTACGCAGTTCTGGTTCAGGATCGGCCTGATGTCGGTGCTGAAATGCACCTCATCTCCGCCAAACAGCGAGAGCTTGCCGTGCCACAGCAGGAACCCGCCGAGAGCCAGGGCAGCAGCAATCGGAACCCACACCAATCGCCGGCGTCCGATCGTAGGCCCGCTCAGCATAACCTCCATATAAGTAGCACAAACCTGGCCTCATAGAAACACCCCAGTCAAGTGAGTGCAGAGATCAGGGGCCCTCGACTGGCGCCTCCCCGCAACCCGCGGAGCACCGCAGGAGGTGGCCATTTTCCAAAAGTTCGTCTTGAGACCGACCGGCGAGCATCAAGATCAAAAAACGGAGCGCGTGCCAGGTTACTTTTCCAAGAGACCTTTCCAACGGGCCCAGGCCTCTTGACGGGCTTTCTTATTGGCCTCATTTGCATCCGGAGCTTCCCCCGCTCGCATGAAGCCGTGCCCGGCACCTTCGTAGACCACTGGATCGAAGGCTTTGCCCGCGGATTTCATCTGCGTCGTAGTATCAGGAAGCGTCGCATCAATTCGCGCATCGTTTCCCGCGTAAAACCCATACACTGGGGCCTTGATTCTGCTCATGGCATCCTTGTCAGGCGGACCGCCATAGAATACAAAAGCGCCGCTGAGATCCGGGCGGTTGGTGGCGAAGCGAAAGCTTTGACTACCGCCCCAGCAGAAGCCGGCGACAAACAATTTTCCGTTCGACGCAGGAAGTTTGCTCGCGTAATCGGCCACGCTATTGAGATCGGCCGTGACTTGATCGGGACTGAGGTGGCTCACGGTTTCCGTGACTTTGTCCGATGCGATGTCAGATGTGCGTCCCCCATTAGGCCCCATTCCAGAAAGTAGGTCCGGCGCGACGGCGATGTAACCGGCGGCGGCTACTTGGTCGGCCAAATCCTGAACCCAATCCGACATGCCAAAGATCTCGTGAATGATCAGGACGACCGGTGTCTTAGCCTTGCTCTCGGGATATACGACGAAGGTCTCTACCTGGCGCCCATCATGCTTCACGGTGACCCATTCCCGATGGCGGGGCGATTTCTCCAACTGAGCACGTGCCCAATCTTGGGCCCAAGCCGCCTGCGCAAGTAAAACTGCCAAAACGAGAGCGAACCAGTTCATACGTTCTCCTTTGCCTGCAATATTTCTAATCACGGATCCGTTCCATCGCACTTCAACCCCTGTGATCGCCTGTCCTTCTGCCTCGCGTCTTGAAGAAGTGATGCAATCTAAGCACACCGGTTGCACCGTGTTCACTCTTTGCGACTAGGGCGTCCCCACACCTCCTTCGCTGTGTCGGCAACGAGACGTAATTTGCCCTCCTCGTCCTGCATGGTTACCAAATTTCCCTCCAACGTCGAAGCAAAGCCGCATTGCGGACTCAAGGCCAGCCGATCAAGGGGGATAAACCTCGACGCCTGCTCAATGCGTATCTTCAACTCGTGTTTTGATTCCAAGTTGGCTTTCTTTGAACTGACCAGGCCCAACACTACCGTGCGATCTTCTGGCACTTGACGCAAAGGTTCGAACCCCCCGGAGCGCCCGTCATCGTATTCGAGTAGAAAACGATGGAATCGGGTCTTCCGAAAGACTCTCGTGATGGGACCATAGTCTCCGGCGGCATAAAACTTGCTTTGATTATTTCCCCGACAGAGGTGCAGGCCGAAGATGATGCCCGGGTGGTTGCCGATCACGGCATTGTCCATTTCGGTTGAAAGATCGAGCAGCCGGTCGGGATCATTACCGCGCTTCCTATAACCCTCCCGCAGCTCGGGGTCGAGCAACGCAGCGTATTGAGGGGAATCGATTTGAATATAAGTGCACCCAAGACGGATCAGTTCTGCGACTTCGTCGCAGAGAATGCCGACCAGGTCTGCCAAATAACCATCGATTGTGGGATAAGCTGAGGCGGACTTTTCTTTGTCGTAGTAGGCCGCGGCTTGCTGCGCGCTAATCATGGTCGTTTTGGCCGGATGAGACGTTCGGGCTCGAACGTAGGTAAATTCTTCCGCGCACATCGGCCGCTTGCGACGAAGCTTGGAAACTACGACCGGACGTTGCAACACAAGTCGTTGGCCTTTTTCATCGTGAAACGGGATGGCCCATCCCCCGGTTTTATCGAAGCCTTCGACGGCATCGATGAGGTGGCCATAGAAAGCATACCGGCGCATCTCGCCGTCGGTGATTACATCCAGCCCCGCACGTTCCTGCAAGGCGATTGCTTCGTCCACAGCGCGGTCTTCCATGCGCTTAAATTCCTCCTCGGACATCTCGCCCAGTTCGTGCTTCTCCCGTGCTTGTTTCAAAAACTCGGGGCGCAAGAGACTGCCAACAACATCGCTTCGAAACATCATTTCCTCCTGGCTAGAACTCAAGTCCTAAACCTGCTCGAAATCCGGGTGTCGGGTTCGGATTTGCCTGGGAAGTCCTGTGCAAGCAAGTGGGACTCGACAACCCCCTGCGAATGATCCGATGCTTATCGGGAGCAGTGGCATCTGGAATGCCACACGCCAATGGAAGGTCACCAAGCTTCCGATCAAGCATCATGAATGCCCATTTCACCACGTCTTCAATCCGCCTGACAGGCGTGAGGTCGCAATGCCAGCTTTGGCTCTCCGCCCAAAGAGCATCCAAGTTGATCCGGCAAACCAGCACTCCGCTGTTCGAGATGACAGATCAAAGAGGACACGTATTGCAGTATCGTTTTGGACAAATTGGGAGTGTCATGCCCGAGAGTTTGCAGACGACATTTCGTGAGTTCCTTGATGTGATCCGCGTCCCGGCATACCTGTTTGACCCCGAAAGCAGGCACTTTGTCGCGGCAAATTCCACTTTCTGTGACCTCGTTGGTTATCCTGAACCAGAGTTGATCACACTGGAATGGCCGCTCATTATGGCGGATCACGGGGAAGTGGTTCGTGCTAACCAGGAGATTGCTGGCCGACAAGAAGACGTCTTCGTAGCCAACGATTTTGGTTTCCGCAGAAAAGACGGAACCCGCGTCAACACTCAAATCCGGTACCGTGTTATGCGCCTGGTGGACGGCGAAGCTACCCGCCAGGTGTACTTCGCAGCCGTAGTTTCGGCTAGCAGGAGCAAGCCCCATTAGACCCGAAGCACCTTCTGTCCATCAACATAGGTTGTTCGGCGCTCTGGTCTGGCAAACCCAAAACAAGGGGCTGGAACTTGCGAAATCTGCGCAACGAGGTGCCTCGATTTTGCTCCCTGAGATGCTTGATTGGAATGTTGATGTGCTTGCTAAAAGCACAGGCCATCAATTGTGGAACAACAGGTATAGAAAGCCGCAGAATGCACCGGCAGTGATGGTCGTCAACACGCCGTCGAAAAGCATGGCCCTCCATTTTGAACTCGGTACTGCCTGCCTAGTCTCCATAATCAGCTGACCTCACTCCTAAAAGCCTGCCGCTTAAGTAAGCTCCAAAGCGGCGGATAGAACCTCAACAATCCCGAGGTTCGTTGTAACGACGACACAATAAAGTCGCGCTGTGTTCCTATCCACCTGTCAATTTTTACAGTCTCCGAAGCTTGGCATGCTCCCCCAGGAGGGAGGAAAGAGGCTAGACGAATAGTGTGGGTTTGGGTGCCCACACCGCCGGCAGTCGCCATTCCGATTCCTTCACTTCTGAGAACGGTTTGCGGAAATTGGAACTCTTAACAGTCACCTTTTCGCCGAATCCTTGATTGAATGCAGAAACGTGGCTTATGGAATCAAAGGAAGATCTTCGCCCGGATCTCTCTCACGGGCTTTCGAGTTCTGGCGGTGGGAAACGCAGGTGCCACCCGTCTTAGGCGCGATCGCGGGCTTGGTTGACGTGATAGGGTTCTTAACCCTGAAACTATTCGCCGCTCACGTTACCGGCAACTTGGTTTTGATTGCGGCGCTGGTGGTGGGAGGAACCTCAAGATTAGATCAGGTTCTCGCCATTCCTACGTTTGTAGTGGCCGTCGGTACCGCGTGGCTCATAGGTAGGCGCTCTCAGAAAAGAGGTCCGAGCCTTGGAAGGGTGCTTTTGTTTGTGCAGCTCGTGCTTCTCACATTCGTCCTCCTGCTAAGCATTTTGTGGCACCCCTCGAACGGACTCAACTCACTTGTCCTCAACATCACCGCAATGATTGCCGTTGCGGCCATGGCTGCCCAATATTCCTTCTTAACTATGGTGATGCCTAGTGCACCCTCAACAGCCGTGATGACGGGGAACCTGACAATCGTGACCATAGCTTTCCTGGACCAGCTGCAAGGTGTACCGTTAGCCGAAAGAAAGTACAAGCCATTGGACAAAACTTTCCCTGTTCTGGCGAGTTTCCTTGCCGGTTGCGCAGCAGGTGCCGTGGCTGTGATTGAGCTGGGAGACTGGGCCTGGTCGATTCCGGTTGTCCTTGCGGCGATGGTTACGATGATGTTTCCGAGGGAAACGACAGCGACCCGCTCCATGCAAGAAGGCGAGGACGATCCCTTGTGATTGTTCGCGAAAGCAGCGGAACCACGCACATCGAAAATCGGTGGCTAGTCGCCTTAGCTGTCCTTGCGGTGTTCCTGGTGCTGACTCTTCTGTCTGGTCGCGTAAAGACGTTCCCTGTCTGGGTGCCCTGTACGCTCATGGTGGCCTTTTTTGGATCAGAGCTCGCCCTCAGGTTCGCGACGGTAAAGACGATGTGGTTACGTATCGAAAAGTTCGTAACCGTAACATTTGTCCTCGTCGCCGGCGTCGCCTTGATGGTCAACCTGGGATACGTGCTTCGACAAATGGTGCATGGTTCGAATCGGCTGAGCAGTCTTACGCTCCTGGAATCAAGCATTGCGGTGTGGGTCACGAATCTGCTTCTCTTCTCCCTGGTTTACTGGAGGATGGATCGAGGCGGTCCAGAAGCCCGAGCCAACCACATCGATACAAAACCTGACTGGTTGTTTCCTCAGGAAGGCGCGCCTGACAAGGCTCCAACCGACTGGCGCCCGACCTTTGTCGACTACCTTTTCCTTGCTTTCTCCACCGCGACGGCCTTCAGCTCCACCGACGTTTTGCCGATAACATCCCGAGCGAAATCCCTGATGATGATCGAGAGTGTGGTCTCGCTCGTGACCCTGATTGCCGTTGTCGCACGCGCGATTAACACACTGGGGACTTAGGAGTTACTAAGCTGGGCAACAAGCGAGTCTCGACGGGTTGACTGACGAAACGTCGGTCTTTGCTGCCAGGCAGAGCCAACGGCGATTGACTAGTCAACGCCTAAGCATCTCCTTTTGCAAGGGGCTTAGTACGACAAGGTGGGTTGTCGCAGTGGCTGGTTGGTCGTCGGAGACATGCTTCAGAAGCTCGCGTTCTTCAGGTGAGAACTTCTGGTACCGACCCGAATCGATCCAGCGTCGTCGAGCAGCCGGGGGCATTCCGCGGAGTGTTTCAAGTGCGTTCTGCACCTCTCTTCGAAGCGTTGGACGATTGCCGATAGTCCTTATTTGATAGCGCTCGTCCGCGGTATTGGTGTCCGGTGGTTCGACTCCCTGGTATGGGGCGGGTGTCGTTTCTGGGGCCCTGGTTGCGGGCACGCGAGGAACGGAGTGGGATGCCTGCGGAGCACAACCTGAGCTGTTGCAGCGTTCGTTGTCATCTCGTGAACACTGATAGCGATAGTCGCATGAAGCATCATAGCGGTAGTAAGGAGGAGGAACCATCCAAGCGCCATAGCCGTACCAATACGGATATGCCGGCCAAAGGGAATATGGCGTCCAGCCGAACACGATACCGAATCCCGGCCCGAATCCAGAGTAAGGATAACCCCAATAGCTTCCATGGAATCCGCGGTAGTAGCCACCGGGCACGCCATAGTAGCCAGCGTGCGCAAACCCGCGGTGTCCGACGGAATAGGCCCCGGAGATGTGCCCGCCTCCGCCTCCAACCCGGAAGCTTCCTCCAGCATGAAACCCATGACCCATGCCTGGCTGCGCAGCCACGAGAGTCGGGGCGATAGAGAGCCCAACCCGCAATACCACTTTGCAAAGAAAATGTCGCACTTGAGATCTCACCTCCCTGCTCTGCACTCGCCGCCGAAAATGTTAGCTCCATTCGACTAAGGATGCACTGGTAATCTTGACAGTTTAGGTAGGAAGATCAAGGGAACCCCTGCAGAGGCTAAGGGCGCACAAACTTCGCATCATCCACGGTGGCATTCTGCGTAACTTGGAGCAAATGAATGTCCAGCGTCCGATTAGGGCGGGTAATAACCACATGCAGCGGAACTTGTACGCCGTCGAACGCTTTGTAATTACCGTAATCGATCTGGGTGGGGTTCAAGCCAAGGGGCGAGGAGCCAAAACGCAGCTGTCGGAGCAACAACCCGGTCTGCCGGTCGAAATACAATTCCAGGGGTGGGCCAGACGGGTTGGTGGCGAATAATAGGATCGCGTCGTGCTCACTAACCTTTTCTGTCCTTATAACTTTCAATTCCTGGAAGCTCTTCCTCACATTGATAGGAAATTGCAAATCCGCGTCCAGCCGCGCGCCTTCAATGTCCGCCCGTGGCATGTCGCGAACCGGGCCAGTCGGGGACTTCACCCATCCGTTTTGACTATCAAAAACCGTAGAGCTGTCTCCCGCGGGCAAATGCACAATCATCGCCTGCCGGGCCGGCGATTTGGAAAGAATTTCAATAGGAAGACCGGGTCCGCCGCCAGCGAAAGTAACCGTGCCGCTGGCAACGCGGCTCGACACATTCTGCACGGCCACGGCGCCTCCAAGGGCTTGTACGTACTTTTCGATTACATCATCCGCCGATGGCAGATTGGTTCGACCACCAGCTTGCCCCGTTGCCGATCGAGCTTCGGAAAGGTATGGGGCTGTGCTGTCGAGCATCGGTATGCTCACGGGTTTTGCGAAGCCGCGGTGGCAGGTGTAACAAGTTACGGCTCGCTCTCCCTGAAACTGGTCCTTATCGAGTGCGAACATCATCTGGATCATGCGGCGGGCGGTTTGTTTAGATTGTTTGTCGTCTTTATCGTAGGCATCGCGAACATGGCAGAACTCGCACTCGACGCCCAGGGATGCCGAGATAAACTGCATCGCCGGAATCAGCTGATCCGGCGGAACGTCCTTCAACACTTGCAGGTTTTTGAACCTTGGCGGCGCAGCCTTCTCTTGCGCGTTCATCGATGGTTCTCGCAGCCTAGATCCGCAAAGCAAAATGACGCCGATCGAAGCCAGGTTCAGTAGTAAAATACGCACCGCTCTGAGAATGATTCTGCCCCGGGTATTCATTCAGCGAACTGGTCTCCGTGGATGGCTATTTTGTGATCCGTGAAGTCGGTATGCATGGACGGGATTGTATATTTTGGCATATGGCAACTCACACACTCGCGGCTTGAAACTTTGCAAGAGCCAATGGCATGAGCTCGGTCCATTGCAGGGGTGCTCGCAGGCGAATGGCAGCTCAAGCAGACCTTGTCATAGAAGGCAGCATCTTGCACTCGAGATTTGTGCGGATCGTGGCACGCTGTGCAGGTGAGTCGAGCCTCACCATTTCCCCAACAGCGGCTTTGCTCCAAACGGGGGGCAGGAAACCGAAGCACGAAAATCCCGCTTACGGGATTGAGGCTGACATCAGCCGACGTGCGGTGACAAGCACCACAGAAATCTATCGCGTCGGCCGGGCCGAGGCGAGCCGGATTGAAAATCAAGGACGAAGTCTTCGCATCATGTTCCAGGCTCATCTGCGCGACATGTTGCGCTCCCGGGCCATGACATGCTTCACAGGTAACTCCCGGAATCATTTGTTCGGGACGAAATACGCCATTCGTGCTTGAAGCGGTGGAATGGCACCCAAAACACAACGGAGGCTCGTCCGGGGACATGCGCCGGCCTAGCGCAGTCTCGATGCGGCTAGGTTGAAACCGGGTCCTCCCGGTTGTGAGGTCCAATCCGTTTAGGGTTTTGTAGTAGCTGACCCGGCTTTCAAAATAGATTCCGTTCCGCTGATACAGAAAAGTATCCCCGAACTGCCGGTCCCCGAATACCCAGTTCAGGGCCGCTGAGGCGGACTGCTGGCCGTTGCTGGTCGAATACTCTGCTCCGCTCGACGTCTGAGAAACTGAATAATCGTAGGATCCGGTGCGGAATTGCATCGTGTGCGGCATATTTGTGAACGCCTCGGCCGTCGCCGGTTTCACTGCATGCGCCATGGGCGTATTCGTCTGCGTGGCAGCGATATCCCGATGGCATCGTCCACAAGTCTCCGAGCCGACGTACTGATCGCGCGCGAAGGTACCCTTGGTGGGCCACCACCCGGGATCAATCAAGCGAATTTCAGTTGTCGTGCTGACCGGGTTTTGCTGACTCGATGCGGGCGCTGCAGAGATCACGAAGGCGCGTGGCGCCACTAGAAGCAGGACACCCAGAAGCGAAACAGACCTCGACATATTCGGGATCGTCTATTCTATCCTGATCAGTCTCAACATCTACCGATACAGACTCTCGTCTCACTCGTCAGCCGAGCCGGAGACACTCTTATTTAGACTTCAGCTTCGCCAACTCGTCCTTTACGCGGGGTGCCAACGGAGAGTCAGGAGCTTCCTTCAAATACTCTTCAAACTCCTTTGCGATTTCACTCTCTTGGCCTTTGGCAGCAAGTGCCTGCGCCACGATCAGGTGTGAAATCGCAAATTGCTTGTGGTTTTCAAGGGATGGCACTTTGCGCGCATTGGTGAGAGCGAGATCGGTTTCGCCATTTTGCAGCTCTACGTTGGCGAGAGCGGTAAGGATCTGCGCGTTTTTCGGTTGGTCGGCTGCAGCGCGCTCGAGGTAAGGCTCGGCCTCTTTGTATTGCTGGTTTTCGTAATAGAACTGACTCAAATACAGATTGGCCTGTTGCAGCGTGGGATTGATCTGAGTGGCACTGCGAAACGACTCTACTGCGCTCTTAGCGTCCTTCAGTTGAATCTGCACCAGGGCAAGATTGTTGAATGCGTCCGCATATTTTGGAAACAGACCGATCGCTTTCTGAAAATGATCTTTAGCTTCCTCATAGTGTTTCTTGTCCATCTCCTTCGATCCCTGCTTGAATTCCTTCTGGGCATTCTCTGGGATGACTGCAGCGAAAGCTGGACCGCCGGTCTCACTGGCAGCCGTTTTGGTCAGCTGCACCTCTAGATTTTCGTTGATGTACGGCCCCCCGATGGCCCCACCCGCCTCAATGAGATCGCTCGTTTTTGTCTCGATGTCAGGCCCGCTTATCCGTACCCGATAACGCCCGCTGGACACGGCGTTGAAGCTTGCGCCGCCATTCCCATCGGTTGTCCGCATATCCACCATGCCCCCGTACGACGAAAGCAGTTCCACGTGTAATGATGCTGCGGGCCGATGGCTCTGCTGGTAAGACACACGAACGGCTATGGTGGTGAGTCCGCCAGAAGTACCACTACTCATCGTTGTCGGTTGCTGTGCGGCACTTGCCACAGAGAGAAAAGCAACCGCCATGCTCGGTAACCAAAGATGATTCGATCTCATGACGTTCCTCCATTCCTTTTAAGAGAAAACCACCTCGCTACGCGAATACCCCTTTCCAAGCGAACCTTTCACGAGTGCTAAATCAGAAACCAGAAATCATCGGCCACTTGGAACGAGCATCAGCAATGATTTGCTGACCCGTACTGCCCCGCTACTCCTTGCTTTCCCGCTTGGTTGGAACTTCCAAAGGCAAATCTGCGGTTCCAAACAATCCCGTGAGGTTGTCGCGCACGCCGAGCCGCAAAATGTACTTCCCAGGTGCCAACCGGATCGGCACGCTCATGGGCAGCTCTTGCTTGCTTACCTTCTCATAAGTCGGCTCCGGCAGGGATGCCTCCGCGGTCTGCACTTCTGCCTTTACCCGCTTGCCATCGGGAGTGAACGCCTGCACCTCAAACTGCAGCATGCAGCGGTGAAGGTTCCCGGCTTCGGTTTGAAACGAGAGGGTGGAAGGATCGATCGCGAATTCAACGACTGTGTCCGAATTCGGCTGCGGAGGCAGGGCCCGCGCCATAAAGGTCACTTCCGTTGAGGGCAGCGAATTGGCTGCTAACGCGGCGGTTAGCATATGCTCACCGTTGTTCTTTTTCCAATCCGTAGGATTCGTCGCGAAATATCCGCGCCGGTAACGCAACTGTGTGCCCGGTCGGTCCACCTGCAATTTGACATTACGGAACTTCCCATCCCACTTTTTATTGATGGGGTAATAGCCGAGCATGTAATAAGAACTCGATTCTTTCAACGCGGATCGAATGGCTTGATCAAGGTCGTTGCTATTGCCGAAGTAGCGTCCGCCGGTATCGCGGGCAATCGTTTCAAGGGCATCGTGGGTGGAGAATCGTTGAAAAGATTCGCTGCTCAAAGCGCGATTGGCGTCGATGCCAAGATGAATCCGGCCTTCCGAGTCCCGACCGCTGAGGCTCGGATCTCCAATGCTGTTCGGCGCCAGGCCCCCGGCATCAATGGTGTAGGTGGCTACATGCGCATCGTTCAGCAGATTGATGGTCCGCCGGATTTGATCGCCATAGTTTCTTTCTGCCTCCATGGCGCTGGGCGAATCCCCCACTACGGAAAATGGAAACCCCGTAGAAAACCACAGCAACACCTTGCGTCCATTCTGTCCGGACATGAACCGGCCAATTTGCTCTAAGGCCGAAAGGGTGGTCGAGATACGGATATCGCGCGAGAAGTTTTCCGATTCCCGCTCAAAGCGGTCCATCATGTAGGCGATATCTTCGAAAATGGTGGAATTGCTTCCACCCGCGGCCAGGGTAGCGGGTAACCCGGGATCCGGACCGCTCCCGGTCGGCCCGCCCTTGGCTTGTGCCGGCAGATTGACAATTGCCGCAGGAACGGAAGCTGACGGCGTTTCCATCTGACCCGCGGTGTGCCCGAGGGCCGCCGTCTCAGCCAAGTAGTGGTCCAATGCCGCTCGCAACAACAGCGGATCCTGGGTGAAATTCTGCAGCACGGTAAGCTTATTGGTCAGGGCAATCACCGCCAGTTTCGTGTTCGGGTCGTATTGCCGAGCCAAGAACTTCAGCATCTGCTGCTTCACGTAAATCTGATTTTGAGCAGGCGTGTTGAGGCCGTCGAGCAGCAGCACGGCAACTGTTCCGTTTTCTGAATTCGACTGCGTTACCGCAGGGCGGTTAGTGGTTACGTGCGGAGGAAGCACTGGCGGCGCTGCCGCATTCGCGTATTCAGAATTGCGCTCGGCGAAGGATGCGATGCGCTGACGAACGCCGCCTTCAGTCACCGTGAAGTCCTCCGGTTTCAGACCCCTGACCGGGTGGCCTTCCTTATCGAGGACAACAGCATCCACCAGCACCATGCGAGTGGTGACGCGCATCACCAACCCGGGATCTTTCGGCGCAGGAGAAGGCTGCTGCGCTGCGACGAGCCCCCCGGCAAGAAGCAGCAGCGTCCCGATATTTATCGCGAATTCCTTCATCAGTAGAACCTTCAACTCGCTTGCCGGTTACTGCTGCGACACATGGGGCTTGGGCCTGAGCTTCTGGTACATCAGCATGGCTTGTTCTGCGTCATTGGCACGCCCCTCTCGCCGGTACGCAACGCTCAGCTGATAGTAGGCGTAATCGGTTGGGTGAAGATGGATGGAGGTTTCCAGATCCTGAATGGCATCCTTCACCTTTCCCTGTTCCAACAAGGCCTTTCCCAGCTCATAATGGGCGTCGGAATGATTGGGCTGCCGGTTCACCACATCCTGCAACAATGGGATCGCGACATCTGCCTTATGCATCTGCAGCCGCACATATCCCAACTGATATTCCGCCGGGATGTAGCCGGGATTGACCGATAATTCCTGCTGAAATTCATCTGCCGACGTATCCAGCTTCCCCTGCTTGAGAGCCACCATTCCAGACCCATAGTGCGCCTCGGCAATGTGCGGATCGAGTTGCAGAGCCTTGGCAAATGCTGCCAGAGCCTCGGGATAATTTTGCTGCTGGGCGTAAGCCTGACCGAGCATCAGGTGTACCGCCGGCACGTTTTGACCTTTTTCGAGCATCCGGGAAAAAACGCGTGCGCCGTTTTTTGCGTCGCCGCTGCGCACGAGCGACACACCGGCGGCGTATAGCAGGCCTGCGTTGTCTGGCAACTGATCGAGCACCGGGCGCAATGTCGCCGCGCTCTCGGTAAACTTGTCGCCCATGAAGTAGCAGAGGCCCAGCATCTCTCGGAGAGAGAGATCATTCGGCGTGCGGTGGAACTCCCGCTCCAGCGGCCCGGCGGCTTCATCGTATTTCTCCGCTCGGTACGCAGCCAGGCCCCAGTTGCGATCCAGGCCAGGGATCGAGGGCTCCCATTTCGCTGCTTCTTTGAATTCTTCAGCGGCCTGGGTGTAATGTGACGCGCGCGCGTCAATCACCCCCAGATTGTGGTACGCCCGTCCCAGCAAAGATGCCATGGATTCCGTATACGCGGCCTCGACTTTGGCATCGGACGGCTGGGAATCGCCTGGACGTAACATCATGGATTGAAGTTCCTGCTGGTCTGAGTCACCGTACGCTTTCCCCGGATCGCTTTGGACGGCACCTCCCCCGTCTTTCTGAAGCGTGGCGCGAAGCTGCTGCGCCTTCGCCGACTCCGCATCGGCTTCCGCGTTCTTCCCCAGCTTGTGCAGCGCTTCGGCGAGGCCTTCATAGGCGCCCGCCATGGCAGCATCCATTTGCTGCGCAGTGGGTGTCAGCTTTATTACAGAGCGATAGGCGTCCACCGCCTTTGCCCATTGCTGCTCGGAGGCGTAGCATCGGCCGAGGTAAAAGAATGCCCGCGAGTCCTGAGGCTGGAGCCGGATGGCTTCTTGCAGCGAGGTTTCCGCTTTCGCCAGTTCCAGCTGGCTCTCGCTGGGCGCAACATCGGAGGCTTGACTGCTCAACCAGGAGGAAAGCCCCAAATAAAAATGAGCGTGCGGATACCTTGAGTCCAGCGTGATCGCCTGCGCGAATTCTTTTGCCGCCAGCTGCGGATATCCGGTCGCCAGGAACGCCCGCCCGATTAGTACGTGCAGCTGGGCGCTCTCAGGCAGGGAGTTCTTCATCTCGTCGAAGAGCACGGTCGCGAGCGAGTTCTTCTTCAATTCCAGCTCAGCCAACGCAAGGCTGTAGGCCACGTCAAAATCGGTGGAAGTAGAAAGCGCGGCCTGCAGTTCGTCGGCAGCAGCTTGATAGTTCCCCTTCAAGAAATCAATTTTGCCGAGCAGAACGCGGCCACGAAAATGGTCCGGGTTCTTCTGCAGCACCCCCCTCACATCCGCTTCAGCCTTTGGCATGTCGCCGGAATAGAGCTTGGTGATGGCGAGATCTACAGCTAGATCTGGATTTTCCGGGTCGGCTGAAATCGCCTGCTCGAGCAACTGCTCTGCTCGAGCGTAGTCTTGCCGTGCAGCGCGGAGATTGCCCAGGTGGTCGAGCCCAATGCCGATTGCCCGGCGATATTCTTTCGCTGCGTTGTCGAAATCCCCAGCTAGTTGATAGGTCTGTGCCGAATCGAAATGCTGTTGCGCGGGGTCGCTTTTTCCGGCCTGGGTTTGAGGTGCCGCGCCTCTCGATGTCGGGCCTCCACTCCGGGTAGCGGGTGGCGCTTTTTTGGCGGGCGCCTGGGCGGCGAAGGTGGTGGGCGTCGCCAATGCCATTAGAGAGGCGATGAGTATTCCCCGATTGATTGCGAGGAGCATCATTGTCGATCGGACTTCGTATTCGTGGATTGCGAAAATATCTCTCGCTTCATTTTGTCGTTCACTGCCTGGTGCAATTTCTGGTACGTCTCCGTTTCCAGTTTTGCCTGTTCCGTCATTCCCAGCCGCGAATACACGAGTCCCAATTGATAGTGCGTTTGCGGAATATCTGGCCGGAGTTTCAGCGCGACTTCCAGCGCCTGACGTGCACCAGCTATATCGCCCTGGCGCAACCGGATCACGCCCAGCTCTTGCTGGGCACCGGCATGGTTAGGGTCTGCCTTCACCACCTCTTCCAAACCCTTCTTGGCCTCGTCAAAATTTCCCTCGCGCTCATCGAGCATCGCGAGGTAATAGCGCGCGTCATGGTTCGTGGAATCGAGCTGGAGGCTATGGATGAACTCCTGACGTGATTCGGCGTCGTTTCCTTCGTCGTACTCGATCATCCCCAGCAAGAAAAGTGCATGCGGATCATTCGGGCGGGCCGCCACCATCTTCTTCGCCAGCGGGTACAGGATTTCCTGGAATCGCTGCGTCTGTTGCAAAATTCGGCCATAGATGTACTGCGCGTCAGCATTTTCCGGTTGGAGGTCATAGAGGCGCTTGGCTGCTAGCCTGGCGAGCTCGATCTCTCCGATTTGCATATATTCGACCGCCAATTTCATCAGCACTGCGGGGTCGTTCGGCTTGATCGCGTTCGCACGCTTTAGTAGCTCCAGCGAATCTTTCCACCGGTTCTCGCCGGCCGCAAGGCGGGCGGAATCGAAGAGGATGTCAAACGATTTGGGCTGGATTCGGAGCGCCTCGGCTAGCAACTGCCTCGCTTCCGATTTGCGCCCTTCGACTTCCCGAACCCGAGCCAGCACGTGCACGTAATCGGCGCCAGGCTTCCCGGGTCGAAGTCTCTCCATCAACTTCGACGCGTCCTGGACGTAGCCGTTGTGCAAGAGCACGGCAACAAAATCGAGTGCCGTTCCCTGTTTGGCCGGCGGCAGGCGCAACACCTGCAAGATCAGGGGAGGAACCTTCTCAGGTTGCGCCAGTTGGAAGTAGTCATCCGCCAGCAAAGGAAGCACAGCCGCCGGGCGCGATGTCACGGGAATGCGCTCCGCTGCCGCCACCGATTCGTGATATTTGCCAGTCTGCTCGTAGAGCGTGGCTAACGCCAAGTTGGCATCGCGATCGTGGGGCGCGATCGCGACGATCGCTTCGTAAGCTGCGACCGCCTCCGCCGCTTTACTTTCCGATTGGTACAAGGCTCCCAGGCTGCGTTGCGCCTCGAGGCTGGGGCCAATCTCAAGCACGTGACGAAACAGTGCCTCGGCCTCTGCATTGCGTTTCTGGCGCACGCGTAGATCCCCCATTAGCTCAAGCGCCCATATTTCGTTCGGATGAGCCGTCAGCACGTCCCAAAGCTGCTGCTCTGCGGCGGGTAATTGATCGTGGCGAATCAGGTCGGAAATGCGTTTCTTTGCTGGGACTTCAGCGGAAACAAGAGAGCCGAGTAGAAAGACCACCACAACGAGCGTGACGGGCCGCCAACGCTTGCACTCATCCTCTACTGCGCGGCTTACCACCTACCCAGGCCCCATTTCCGTCCAAGGAATGAACTTGCACTGAATTAAAAAGGTGGGCTGGACCAAAGTCAAGCCCACCCTTGCTTTTCTTCGACTCGCGAGCGCCCTAGAAGATTAACTTCAGTGCGTACTGAATCTCGCGGTTACCCAGGTTGCTCGAGAACGGTGTGTTGCCGAACGTCGATCCAGCCTGCAAAGTACTTCCGGTCACGATGCCGTTCACGACCTGCCCACCCGTGCCTACGTAGTGCAAGTTCTGGTTGCTATCCAGGCTCGAGCTGCCGTAGCGGAACATCGGATGGTTGAACAGGTTGAAGAACTCCAACCGGAATTGCAGCTTCGTATTTTCGCCGAGGGCTTTCGGCATGCTCCAGTTCTTGTCGAGCGCGAAGTCCACATCCCGGATCGCCGGTCCATGGCACTGTCCGGTGTTGCCAAAAGGCCGCTGGCCGATGGCGTAGCCGTTCATCGTAAACGTATTGGGATCGATGTACTGCAACTTGTTCCCACTGAAGCAGTCCCCTCCGGTCATGAGGGGACGAACGCTGAGATTCGTGAAGGCGCCATTGCCGACGGCTCCCCACGGATCCGCACCAAGGGTCCCGGTGCAAGGTGTTCCCCCGGCTAGACTGACGCAGGTGGTGCCTTGCAATCCGCCCGTAATAGTAAGTGCATTGCCGGTTGCGATGCTCACCACCGTGCTCGTCTCCCATCCACCGGCAACGCCCTTCAAAAGGCCATTTTTTCCATCAAGGGTAGGTAGGTTGTAAACCAAGCTCGACGAGAACACGTTCGTCCGGTCAAAGTTGGATAGTCCACGGCTGGCCCGCGTATCGTAAAGGTCTGCGATGCCGTCCTGGTTGTTCGGGTAATCGCCTTCGGTGTTTGCGATGTTCTTCGACCAGGTGTAACTCGTCTGGAAGATAGAGTTGCGCGACAGTTTCAGCGTGAACTGAGACTGCAGTGAGTGGTAGATGGAATCACCGTAATGCGACCATTGATAGATCGCACCAGGCGCTCCTCCGTACTTGGCTCCGAAGGGGAACAGGCCGTTAGCATTGTCCCCGGACGCGCGGGTAAGCCACGCCAGACGGTTCTGCGGAGCTAGTTGATCAATATCCACGTAGGTAGCCAGGTGAATGCCGCGCAGGGCTACGTAGCCGACCTCCAGTTTGGCATTGCGGAAAGGCGCGACTTCGGTTGTAAGGTTCCACTGCCAGCTATTGGCAAGGTTAGGACTAATCTGCACGCTCTGGGTTCCCGTCCCCCCCGAGCTGAAGTCGAGCATGTTCACGCCTGGCGAATAGGCTGGGCCATCGAGCGTCCGCTCAGCGCCGGTGCCAATTGTGAACGGCGGATTCGCGCCGACCAGCCTTGTGCTCGTGCCGCTGATCGGATCGCGGGTAAAGAACTGTCCGATGCCCGCTCGTACCACCCACGTGCCGCGGCCGGTTACGTCATATGCGAACCCAATGCGCGGCGCGAACAAATGGTAGTTCGAGGGTACAATGCTGCGATTCTTCGAATAGACGCCTCCTGCAAAGCCCTGTGCCGAGCACCCATTAGGCGCCCCTTTCGCCAGCACAATGCCGTTGCAAGGGGAAGTACCGAGCGCGGGGTCGTAGGCGGATGGGTCAAAAGCAGCTAACTTGTCATCCGCCAGCCATGCGTCAGGCATAAGCGAGTAACGGACGCCGTAATCCAGGGTCAACCTTTTGGTTGCCTTCCAGTTATCGCCAAAGTAGAACTCGACGTCGCGCCAGCGAGGTTCGCTAATGAGATTTTTCGAGTTCTCGTTGATTCCCCACATCACGTTCTGCAGGATCGTGTCCGACCATTGGTTGCCGGTCGGGCTACTCCAGGCAAAGCCGCCCGTCGAGTCAGAAAGGCTTGGCCCCGGGGTGGTCCGCTGCGCTGCCGAGTAAACGTAACCCGCCGCGCCCCACATTCCGCCGGCCTCGTCGCCCTGTTCTTCGTCTTTGGCGTTCTGGTCGTAAAGCACACCCATTTTGAGGGTGTGTGAACCCTTCGTGATGGAGAAGTCGTCTTTCCAAGTGAACAGGTCCTGGCGGTTGTTCCAGGGACCGAGCGTCCCCAAATACGTCGAGCACCAGCAAATCTGCTCCGGAAGCTGACTGGGGTGCAGCTTGCCGCTGGTGGGGAAAATCAGGGGCATGGCGGAGACGATCTGCTGCTGCAGTTTCGGATTATCGCCAGCCTGAGTGATGTTGATGCGGTTGGCCGACCAGGAGAACGCAAAATCATTGACCTTGTTTGAACCCAGGGTCGAGGTCAATTTGGCTACCAACATCTTGCTCGGCTGCGACCAAGAATCGCTCACCGCTGGCCAGTTCGAATCGCCCCACAGACCACCTTCGTTGTATCCGTGCAGCGGGTTGACCCACGATTCATTGGTGAAGTTAATCATCAATGCCGTGCTCTTGGTGAGGTTATAACTGCCGTTCACCATATCTTCGCGCCAGTCCAGCGGGATTCCTACCTGTGACACCCAATCGTGCGAGGCGCAGAGATCGGTGATGTTCGGTGCCGGTAGCTGAGAAAGATATGCCTGACCGGCGGGACTGAGCTGGGCACCGGGGATCAGGTATCCGGGGAAGGGCTGACCTGTGTTCGGATCCCGAGGCATAGCTGGCCCGCCGCAAGTAACTGGAAGCGTCTGACCGGGGTTTTGGGGGTCAGGCTTTTTGGTCAGAAAAGGATCCAGGGTAGGATCGGCACCTGCCGCAATTCGGGCAGCTGCTAGATCGCTGAAATCGCCGCCTTGCTCTGCCATCGTGGGGATCCACGCCTGCCGCACCTGGCCACGGCGCTCACGATTCCACTCCTCCGACCAGAAGAAGAACGCCTTGTCCTTCTTAATCGGTCCACCTATTGTGAAGCCGTAATCGTTGCGGCGCAGAAAGTTCTTCTTTCCGCAAACGGGATCGCCGGGGACGCAGCCGAGCTTTTGCTGGCCGAGGAAAAAGTTCTCCGCATTGAGCACATCATTGCGTCCGAAATAGTAAGCACGGCCGTGAAACTGGTTCCCGCCCGATTGGGTCACGATGTTGATCTGCGCGCCGCCCGCGCCGCCGTACTCTGGGCCGTAGCTGTTGCGAAGGATCTTGAATTCCTGAATGGCGTCGACCGAGGGATAGACAAGAATGGTGCGCTGTGAGCCCTGGTCGTTGTTGTTGGCTCCGTTCACTTGCCATTGGTTCGCGTTAGCCGGCGCGCCGCTAAAAGAGATGTCCACCCCGGCCAGCAAGCCCTTGTTCTTGTTGTCAAACCCTCCACCAACTGAGGCGCCCGGCATCAGCGTGGTCAATTCGATGAAGTTGCGCCCGTTCAGCGGCAACTGGCTCACCTGGTTGCTGAGCATGACGTTGCCAACTTCGCCGTTTTCGGTGTTTAGATTGATCGCCGCGGCCTCCACGGTCACCGTTTCCGTAGTCGCGCCTACCTCCAGCCGCACCGCAGTCGTCGTGACCGACGCAATGTGTACGCTCACATCCTTCTGGGTCAGCGTCTTAAAGCCTTCCTTTGTCCCCGTCAGCGTATAGGTTCCAACCGGGACTTGAAGAAAGCTGAAGTTACCCTGCGCGTCAGCGGTTGTCTTACGGACCGCTCCGGTAGCCTGGTCGGTCAGAGTTAACGCGCTGCCTGGAAGCGCAGCACCACTCTGGTCAGAGACCGTCCCGGAAATGTCACCGGTGGTCTTCTGGGCCAACGAAAGCGGCAGAAACGTGACTGAAAAAATCGCAAAAACGGCAATCAGCTTCAACAGCCTAGAACCCATGGACTGCCTCCTAAAGAACGGTTTGAATGCAGGGCCTATGAATCGTCGCTTTTGTGCTATAGAGCACATCGAGAGTAGCTTGTAGTATTTTTGTACTAAGCTTGTCAAGAAAAAAGTTAATCGGCGTTGGTGCCTCGCTAGCTCTCGGCTCTTGTGGAATACCGGTATTCTAAAATCCTTATTGCGCCACAAGAGGCAGCCGCACACTCCACCGAAGCAGCCACGAATGGAAAAATCTAGGTAAACCACTCCCTCGCCGCGCATCAAAACGATGCCATCCAACCGCGAGACCGGAGGCGAGGAGCTCCTCGTTCGAGCCAAACTTTTCGTTGCGCTACATTTAGGTACTTGCCTGCCAAAATGAAAAGGTCTTTACGGTAAGCTGAGGAGTGTTAAGTTAAGCCAACTGCCGCTATGTTATTCATATAGTGAGGGAAAATGGCCCCCGAGTTTAACGAATCCGTTCCTGTTCTTTACGGTTAATAGCAGTTTGGTTGTGCACAAACCTGCGACTTCTCGCGTGTTCTAGACACATCGGGAAACGAGATTGCCGGAAGGCGGATCCCCACTCTCAACCTGATATATAGCAGCCCAAAATCGCGCCTTAAGCAGTCCATCGTCCAACTGGATTAGTGTTTCGCTCGTGACCGGTCCTTTAGCCCGCAACAGGGTTGCGTCTGAACACCAGTTTGGGCCCACGTAAAGGCAAAACCGGCGGGGGGTTAAAGGTTCTTGCTATCGTCCTGATTGCACTTCGGTTTCAGGGGCTTGCGAGAAACGGCAATCGCGGCAGGCATTACCTGTAAAGAGTTGGTAAAAGTTCGTCCAAATTAAGAGGATATGTCGTGACAAGCTTGGTTCCTTTGGGGTAATGTCCTGTCCGGGAACTCGCGATTGGGCGAGGAACATCAGGGCCACGTAAACCCTTCTTAACCTGACCAGGGAGTCCAACCATGTTGCTGGATCAGCTGAGGGCCTGGACGCCGTCCACAGATGCTGAGAAAGAAGCTCTTTTAGAGCAACTCGAGCGCCTTCTCGAGAACCAGCACTTTCATAAAAGCAAGCGATTCCCGGCCTTCTTGCGTTTTGTGGTTGCAGAAGCACTATCGGGGCGGTCTGAAGGTCTGAAAGAACGAACCTTGGGTATTGAGGTATTTGGGAAAGATCCAAACTACGACACCACAGAAGACCCGATCGTTCGAGTGACCGCTGGCGAAATTCGCAAACGGATCGCCCAATACTACCAGGAGCCAGGGCACGAAAAGGAAATTCGGTTGCTCCTGCCGGCCGGGTCCTATGTTCCTCAATTTTATACGCCTGAGGAAATCGTTCCCGCCATGCCCGAGATTGCGGAACTCTCCGAGGCGCCAAAAATCTCGTTACCGGAGCCATCAGGGTCGAAGCATTCACTCAGATTGTACGCGGGTCTGCTGATTGTCATTCTATTGGCCGGGGTTCTGGTTTGGCGATTCTCGCGCCCAGCCCCAATCGATGCGTTCTGGGCGCCGTTCTTCAAATCTCCCGATCCCATTCTTGTCTGCGTGGCAGACCAGAACCATTACTCGACGATCGTGCTCCGCGACGCGGCGGATCCCAAGCATCAGACCACGTTGAATGACCGCATGGTCGCGGTCATCATTGACGACGTCAGTCCTCTCGTGAATATTGCGGGCATTCTCCACGCCCATGGTCGAACCCTTCGCGTACAAGGCGAGTCGGTAACCTCATTCAGTGATCTTCGACAGGTGCCGTCAGTCTTCATCGGGGCTTACGACAACGGTTGGACCCTTCGATTTACCGCTCCTCTCCGCTATCACTTTGCGAATAATCCCGAGATGACGCAATTTTGGGTGGAAGACCGGGAACGGCCCAGCAGTCGGGAATGGCTTCTTGATCGCTCACAGCAGGCAACTGGGACTTACAAGGATTTCGCTATCGTGAGCCGAGCACTCGACCCAAATACCGGACGCTATGTGGTAGTCGCGGCGGGCATCGCCCGCGGGGGGACGATTGCTTCCGGGGAATTCCTGGTCGATCCGGCCCATATGGAAGAGCTAGTAAAGGTTGCTCCCAAGGATTGGGTGCACAAGAACCTAGAAATCGTGATCGAAACGCAAATGATAGACGGACGTTCCGGTCCTCCACGAATTGCGGCGGTTTATGTGTGGTAGCTGAGGAAGATGCCTGCGGGAAATAGCCCACCCTTTGATTCCATTCCAAGCTGTCCCTGTTGCGAAGGTGATATTTACGGCAGAGAACGTTAGCAAACCGGTATTTTTCAATGTATGCTGTCTCGAGAAACTCCATTCAATAGACTTGAATTGCGTTCGCGGAGTACTGGCGTAGCTTGGATGTTCGAAAGGTTGTGGCTCACGTCGTGCCGGATGTCCCGTCTAAGCAGGATGTCAACCGCTTGCAAAACGCTTGCGGTTAGAACTATCGCAAAGACACACAGGCCGCTTAATGACCGTTCTCCCAAAAAGGGATACCCGACAAAAGAATCGGCCGGTTACTTTGCAGATGGTCGCCCAACGCGTGGGGCTTACAAAGGGAACCTGTTCCGCGGTGTTGAACCAATCCCCGGCGTCCCGCTCGGTTCCGGCGCACACTCAAGAAAGGATCCTTGCAGCGGCTCGTGAGCTCGACTATCGCCCCAGCTTTCACGCCCGCAATCTAAGCACAAAACGAACGTACATGATCGGAGTGGTCGCTCAGGAGATCGGCGACTTCTATGGTTCACCGATTATCAGAGGCATTGAGCGATATCTTCTTAAGAAGGGATATTTCTTCCTCACCGTCGCTCACCGTCACGACCGGAAGCTGCTGGACAACTACGCGCAACTTCTCTTAGATCGCGGCGTCGAAGGATTCATCACAATTGACACGGTTATGGATCACCCTTTGCCGCTCCCGACGGTTGCCATCCCGGGATACCGACCGTTGAAAGACGTCACGAATCTCATTCTCGATCATCGCAGGGGAGCACGGCTGGCCCTTCGTCATCTCCTCGAACTCGGCCATTCCGAGATAGCTTTCATGAAGGGGGCCAATGTCAGTTCCGATTCAACCGATCGCTGGAGCGCAGTATGCGAAGTTGCTGCCGAACTGGGCGTCCGCATGCCGGCCAGCCTCGTAGTTCAAATCGACAGCGATGATCCCACACCGCGGTTGGGTTATTCTCCGGCCAAAAAGCTGCTCGGCCGCAAGCGACCGTTCACGGCCCTGTTTGCGTATAACGATATCTCTGCGATTGGATGCATTAGGGCCTTTCAAGAGGCGGGGTTAAAGGTTCCAGAAGATGTTTCCGTGGTGGGTTTTGACGACATAAGCATTGCTGTTCACAACCACCCAAGTCTCACCACCGTGCGTCAGCCGCTCGAAAAAATGGGGGAAACCGCCGCCCGTACTTTGCTGGAACGGCTCGAAGGGCACAGCCCTTGGATGCCCAAGATCGTAATTGAACCCGAACTGGTGGTTCGCGGTTCGAGCGGCCCAGCACCGACGGAGAGGACTAGCTTACGCGCTGCTTCGTATACTGCGCAGCGCGGCTAATTTTGCAATACCTTCGCTTGCGAACGCAGCCGGAAGGTTGCGTCACAATCCCACACCACAGGAGAAACTCTCAAGCATGCAACGTGTATTGTCAGCTTCTGGATGGCGCGAGTTCTGTTCATTGCCATCACTGTGCGGGTGGGACGAGCGAAACCGCAGTTTTCCCAGTAGAATCGCCAGGCTCCTCACGTTATCATCATCATTCTATGTCCCGGGGTGTTTTGGTTTCCGTCTGTTGCCTGCTGCTACTGATTACCTGCGCGTTGGTCGCCCAGAACAACTCTTCCGCCACTCCAGTCCCACACTTCGTGGATGTCGCGCCAGAGGTCGGGCTGACACGTTCGCATCTGGCATCCAAAGAACAGCATTACATCGTTGAATCCATGGGCGGGGGAGTGGGCTTCTTTGACTGCGATAACGACGGCCGTCTCGACATCGTCGTAACCAATGGATCTAGCGTTGACCGCTACCGTGCGGGCGGCGACCTGATGGTCACGCTTTATCACCAGGATGCCAATGGTAAATTCAGCAACATCACCGATCAGGGCGGGCTCTCGGTCAAAGGTTGGGGCATGGGGGTCGCGGTAGCCGATTTCGACAATGATGGCAATCTGGACCTAATCGTCACTGGCTACGGACACACGGTTCTCTATCGCGGACTAGGCAACTGCAAGTTTGAAGATATTACCGAAAAGGCCGGGCTTGGCGGAATTACCGGCTTTGCCACGGGTGCCGCTTGGGGCGACTATGATCGCGACGGATTTGTTGACTTGTTCGTCTCCCGCTATGTTCATGTGGATATGAACCATCTACCTGCCTTCGGCAGCGATGAAAAATTCTGTCGTTTCAAGGGCGTGCTCGTGCAATGTGGCCCCTGGGGGATGGTGGGCGAAGGCGACTACCTGTTTCACAATCGCGGTGATGGCACCTTTGAAGATGTCTCAAAACCGGCGGGGATGGACGACCCGCAGCACCGTTATGGTCTGGGGGCAATATGGGCCGATTACGATAACGACGGCTGGCCTGACCTGTTCCTGGCGAACGATGCCGGCCCCAATTTCCTTTACCACAATCGCCACGATGGCACCTTCGATGAGGTCGGCATGTTGGCTGGCGTGGCCCTGGGTGATGATGGCCAGGAACTCGGTTCAATGGGAGTGGATTTTGCCGACTACAACCATGACGGAAAGCTCGACCTATTCGTTACCAACTACACCGATCAAGTCGATAACTTGTATCGGAACCTTGGCGGAGGCGCATTCTCGGATATGGGATGGGCGGCGAAACTCGGCCAGCCAAGTTATCGGTACGTGAAGTGGGGCGCCGGTTTCGCAGATTTTGACAACGACGGATGGGTCGACGTATTCGTCGCCAACGGACACGTTTACCCGCAAGTGGACGCGATCCCCGGCAGCCCGGGCTACAAAGAGCCGATGCAAATGTTTCGCAACAATCGCGACGGGACCTTTGAAGATATTTCCAAAACCTCAGGCGTTTTCGATGTCCCGCCTGAATCGCGCCGTGGCGCCGCTTTCGGGGACGTTTATAACGACGGCAACATTGGCATTCTCGTGCTCAACATCGGCCAGCCGCCGTCGCTGTTGATCAATAGAACCAGCAACACCAACCACCGTGTTGGTTTTCATCTGATTGGAACCAAGAGTAATCGTGCCGCCGTCGGCGCGCGAGTCACCATTCATGCCGCCGGCGTCATGCAGTTCAACGAAGTTCGGGCTGGGGGCAGCTATCTCTCGCAGAACGATTTGCGGCTCCACTTTGGCCTGGGGGCTGCCGATAAAATCGAGACCATGGAAGTAACCTGGCCGAGTGGACAGACCGAGTCGCTGCGCGATGTCCAAGCCGATTTCATCTACACAATCACGGAAGGCAAAGGGATCACTGCTCGCATGCCGCTATCCCCGCCACCTAAGCCGAGCCCATCCGCCACCCCCGCGACTGGAAACCGCTGAGTTCGCACTTTTTCAATGAGTTCAGAGATGACTCGAAAGAGATCAAGATGGTTGTCATCGGCGGTAAGAGGAGCTTTAATCCGCTCTGCGAAGCGTCCCTCCGCTGACGGCCGGGACTATCGCGATGAATGAGCCATCCGTTAGGGGTGTGCTCAATCCGCCGGTATAGCGGATATTTTCGTTGCCCACGAAAATATTGATATGCTGCCGGACTTGCTCCTGCTCATTGACGACGCGATCGCGGACCCCTGGATAGGCCAGCCAGAGCGCCGCAAGTGCATCGGCGACAGTTCCGCCTGGAGATTCCATCTCAACTGTGCCGCGTGCGCCGGTGAATTCACGAAGTGCAGCGGGTATGTGAAATGTTACCTTCATCAACCTTTCACTTTCCGCGAAGAGCGCCGAGTGGTGGGATGCGGTTTCTTGGAGGCGGTACTTTCTCCTTTGGAGACGACAGGAAATACGCTCCCCGGGGCTCCGTCTTCAAGCACGCCACACCGCACACAGAGAATCGACGGCAAACCTCCAAGAATTCGCTCCCAGTTCTTGCCCTCATCGTTCGATGCAAACAACTGTCCGCTACGAGTTCCGAAATATATACCCACCGGATCGAGTGAATCGGTGGTCATCGCATCGCGCAGTACCGTCTCGTAGGCCCCTTTTTGAGGCAGGCCTCGCATCAGCGGTTCCCATGAGGTGCCGGCATTCCGGGTACGGTAAACCCGCAACCGTCCGTCGCAGGCACAGCGAAACTCGTCTGACTCGACCGGAACCGCATAGACGCAGTCCGGATTCCGTGGGTGGATCACGACGGGGAAGCCGAAATCTGAAGGAACACCGTTGGCGATGTCGATCCAATGCTCTCCACAGTCGTCAGACCGGTAAAGCCCCCAATGATTTTGCAGAAACAGGCGTTCTGGGCGCGCCGGATGTAATGCGATTTTATGTACGCACTGACCGAATTCGGGATATTTTTCTGGCGTGAATGTGGTTCGAATACCACGGTTCTGCGCAGTCCAGGTTCGTCCGCCATCCTCGGTGCGATAGACGCCCCCTGACGAGATCGCCACATACATCCGCTGCTTGTTTGAGGGATCAAGCAGAATAGTGTGCAGAGCAAGGCCTCCATTGCCGGGCATCCAACGTGGCCGGTGCGGATGATCAAACAGTCCGCGCACAAGCGACCAGGTTTCACCCGCGTCATGGCTTTCAAACAGGGCAGCGGGTTCGACTCCACAGTACAGTCGGTTCGGTTCGTCGGTGGGGCCCAAAGCGATCTGCCAGATATTCTTCAGAGACGTTCCGGTGTCGGCGGGAAATCGGATCGGTAATTCTCGCGGGTTCGTCCAACTTTTCCCAAAGTCGTCGCTCGAGCGAAGCATGGTCCCCCAAAAACTCGCCGTCGAAGCCCAGATACGGCGCTGATCTCCGCGATTGTCATGAGCCAGAGCGTAAACGCTTTGCCCGTGAAAATAAGGGCCTCCCACATCCCATCGCCGGCGTTGAAAATTCGACCGAAGGATGAAAGCTCCTTTGTTCGTGCCCACCAGCAACACCAAGTCGTTCTTCCTGACCCGAATGTGTTGAATACTGTGCAGGGTTGTGGTGCGGGGCTGAGCGGCTCGCTCGAGGGCGGGCTCGGGGAACGCGATTGCCGCAGACTGGACTGCTTCCAAGGCTGCCTGGACTTCGGCCGCTCGCTGATACCGTTGCGTCGCTTCCTTCGCTAGGCAACGCTGGATGATCCCCCATAAGCCGGGGGGCACTGGTGGACCGAGGGGCACAGGGATTTCACGCATGATGGCGGCGCTGATTTCGAAGCCGGTACGCCCGCCGAAAGGCAAGCGACCAGAGGCGGCTTCGTAGAGAACCACGCCTAGTGCCCATAGATCACTGCGGCTATCGGCAGCGTCACCGCAAAGGACCTCTGGTGCCATGTAGGGAAGCGTGCCACTGACGCTGGAATGCCCCTGGACAGTTGAAAGCGATAGCGTGGGGGTTTCTAGGATTCCGGCACCAACTCGTTTGGCTAACCCGAAATCCAGAACTTTTACAAGGCCCTCGGCTGTGACGACGATATTGGCCGTTTTCAGATCTCGGTGCACGATGCCCCGGTCGTGAGCGCGAGACAGGGCACTCGCAATCTGCACGCCGTAGCGCAGCACGGCTTCCGGAGGTAGTCCGATATCCCCGGCCAGGGCATGCAATGACTTTCCCTCCACAAGCTCCATGACGATGTAAAGATCGCCATCGATCTCGCCTACATCGTGGATGGTGCAAATATTGGGATGGGCGAGCGAGGAAGAGGCCCGAGCTTCTTGCAATAGTTTGTGCCGCCCGGAGCTATCGAGAACTGGTTCTTTCTTGAGGACCTTGACGGCCACATCACGATGCAACACTTCATCGTAGGCGCGATAAACCGCGCCCATACCACCTTCACCGATCTTGGCAACGACGCGACAATGGCCCAGAACCTGGCCGATCACAATAGGCTCCCTCCGCTCAATTTAGGCTGAGCATTCCAGTGCGTCAATGAAGCCAGGAACAAATGCCCTGCTTCTCAGCCTGCTTCAACATAATCGCCCGATAGATCTCTTAGGCGTCTGCGCGCCAATTTCCCCGCAGCCAAATCGCCCGTAATGGCTGTACAATTTCTTGATTTGCGGCGTGCTACGGAGACGAATCATGGAAAGACGCGAATTCCTGAAGCAAGCGGCTCTGGGAACAGCGTCGCTCGCTTCCACCGCTCGCTCAGCACTGGGAATTATCGGTGCCAACGACCGCGTAAACCTCGGATTAGTCGGAGCCGGCGGCCGTGGAAGCTTATTGATGAAGTTGGCGGCAGCCCTTCCAAACGTGGAATTTACGGCCGTTTGCGATCTCTATCCGCCCCAAGCAAACGCTGTGCAGCAACTGGCGGGGTCGCGCTGCCAAACTTATAACGATTTTCGAAAGCTCCTGGAACAAAAGGACGTAGATGCAATTCTTATTGCAACTCCCGATCACTGGCACTCCATTCCAACGATATTGGCCTGCAAGGCGGGTAAAGATGTTTACGTTGAAAAGCCGCTAGCGTATTCGATCAAAGAGGGCCGCGCCATGGTCGACGCCGCCCGCCAAAACCATCGTGTGGTACAGGTCGGCACGCAGCATCGTTCGGCACCTCATTTCCGTCAAGTTGAACACATCGTCCAGAGTGGCCAGCTCGGCCCCATCCATTTCGTTCGCGTTTGGAATTATCTCAACATGAGTCCGGACGGGCTCGGGCGCACGCCTGACTCAGATCCTCCGCCGGGCTTGGATTGGGATTTCTATTTGGGACCTGCTCCCACGGTACCCTTTAATGAGAGCCGCTTCCTACGAACCTATCGGTGGTTCTGGGACTACGCCGGGGGGATGACGACGGATTTTGGTACGCACCGATTCGATACGGTTCATCAAGTCATGCACGCTGACCATCCGCTTACCGTGATGGGGTGGGGCCGTCGCTACGAACTGAACGATGGGGCAGACGTGCCCGACACGCTGCAAATCACATACGAGTATCCTGGCTTCGTCTTGAGTTATGAGGCTTCCATGCTGAATGGGCATGGTGTGGGAGCGCACGGTGTGGGCAGGAAATATTACAGCGCTCGTGGTTCCGATGACCGCCCTCACGGCATGGCCTTTTACGGAACCAACGGATCCTTGTTTGCGGATCGTATTGGGTTTGAGGTTTATCCTGAACCTAAGGCATCATCCATACCCGGATTAGGATCGAAGTCGAGCAATGCCGAAGGCTGGCGTACCGAACGCGCCGAGGCCACAGGCGAAGACGCTACTGGGCTTCACTTGAAGAACTTCATTGACTGCATCCGTTCCCGGGAAAAGCCTGTTGCAGACATCGAAATTGGGCATCGTTCAACCACCGTGCCTCATCTTGGGAATATCTCCATCCGTACCGGCCACAAGCTGCGCTGGGACGCAACCAAGGAGGAGATCGTCGATGACCCAAGAGCTTCGTCGCTCCTTTTTCGACAAGCGCGCAAGCCTTGGGACGAAATCCTGCAATCCTAAGCCCTGGCGGGAGAGCATTCCGCTGAAGGCCCTCAGGTGGAACGCTACTAACCCGCGCTTTGTCGAGGAGACATTCCAGACCCGAAAGCGCTCCTCAATGAGACCGCCGGACGGGTATCTTCCGCCATGCGACGATGGCGCTCGCAACAGCGAAGACTGCACACAGGAGAACGATCAAGCGGAAGCTAAAGACGAACGCTTCAGCAATGGCGGAGCGGATGGCACCCGCCGCTCGCGAATCCACCCCGGAAGGCGCATCGAGGCTGCCTAGTTTGGCAGCATTCGATTCCAGTTGATCAACAATGTGGGCGTCCAAATTCAGTTTGGTAAGCGACTGGCGCAACGAATGAGCGAAGCCTGCCACCATGACGGCTCCTAAGACCGCCACGGCCAATACGCCTGCGATTCGCGCCACGGCATTGTTAATCCACGAAGCGGTTCCAGCCCGTTCCTGCTCGACGGAGTCCATGACTACGGTTGTCAAAGGCGCAACACTTATGGCCATACCGAGGCCCAGGACAATGAACGCTGGAAAAAACGAGGACCAGTAATGGGCGCGCACACTGGGCACAACAAAGAGAAGGAATCCGGCCGCGGCAATCAGCGGGCCCACCATCAGCGGGATCTTTGGGCCGTACCGCGTTATGAGACCTCCAGACCAGCGCGACAGCAAGAACATCAACAAAATCATGGGCAGAGACGCGGCACCGGTCGCGGTTGCCGAGTACTTCTGAATCTGTATAAAGTTCAACGGAAATACAAAAAAGAAAATGCCCACGGCGGCGTAAAGAAATGCTGTCATCAGATTTGCGCCGGCAAAGCTCGCAGACTTGAAAAGCTTCAGCGGAACCATCGGGTTCCTGACACTCTTCTCGACCAGTACAAACAAAATCAGCGACCCAAATCCAACCATCAAGCTGCCAACTACGCGAAAATGGGTCCAACCAAAGATCGACGATTCCAGGAATCCGTAGACAAGCGCGGCCAAGCCGAGAGTCACAATCGTCGCACCCAGCCAATCGATGCTGGCAGGATGGGAACTGCGGGATTCCGGTACGCGCCACAAGGAAATCAAAAAAACAACAGCAGCAAGAGGAATATTGATGAAAAATATCCAATGCCAGGTGGCATGTTCGATCAACCACCCTCCGAGAACTGGGCCAAAAGCAGTGGTTATGGTCGTGAATCCAGCCCACGTCCCGATGGCCTTTCCTCGAGACTCCTCGTCGAACGATGAGCTGATGATCGCGAGACTGCCTGGTACGAGGAAGGCGGCAGCAATCCCCTGAATCGCGCGCCAAACTAACAGGCTCCTGATGCTCCACGAAAAGCCGCAGCCGGCGGACGCAAGCGCGAAGCCCACCACACCGTACAAGAACATAGCCCTGCGGCCGAAAGAATCGCCAAGAGCGCCACCCACCAGTATCAGGGCAGAGAGAAATAATCCGTAAGATTCGATGACCCATTGCACATCGACGATGGTGGCGTGGAGGCTTGATTGAAGTGCGGGCAGAGCGACGTTAACGACGGTCATGTCGATGAACGCCATGCTTGAACCGAGAATGGTTGCTGCAAGAATCCAAGGTCCCGATTTCTCTGCACATCTTGCATCGGGCGCTCGGGCCCTGATCAGGCCTTCATCGCATGGCTGCTTCATCTCGAATCTGGATGCTCGTTGAGGATGAATGGATTCCTAGTAGTATTCAGCGCTCGCGGCAAGGACAGTACATCATCGCACCGCATCGACTGCAAAGCTGTTGACCAAAGAGATGAAAGCCGGCTTGCGTCACACCGAGGGCGGTTCTGCTTCAACAGAAGAAGAAGACGCCAAGGTCCCGCGATACGGTTCCACGGGAAACCCCATGTCCTTCCAGGCTGCGATGCCTCCTCTCAGAAATCTCACGCGTGAGAATCCAAGCGCAAGAGCATGACGTAAGACCCTTCGGCTCGTCTTTTCGCTCGGACACGTGCAATACACAACCACATCCTGATCCTTAGGAATAATGTTCGGCCTTGCCAAGACATCCTCAGGCGAGACCCTCTGTGCCCCGGGAATCTGTTCTGGATAAGCCAGGAGATCCAGTGCTTGGCGAACATCAAAGATAAGTACCTTCCGGTCGGAGTGGATAAATGCGTGAAGTTCCTGGGGTGAAACGCTGTGCCGCTCTAGTTCCCCTTCGATGTTCTTTCGTTTTTGCCAACCGTAGATGACAAGACCTACTATCGCAACAAGAACAACGATGATGAGCGCCAGTGACATTCAAGCCCCCCGTGGCTGCAAGGATAGGCTAGCGTTGAATGCTTCTTTAGATACAAACTCATCAGAATCGTTGCAAAACACTTTGTTCCGAACAGGTGTGGGTTCCCCTGGCAATTAGGGTTCGAATCGCACATCTCCCCGGAAGGCGGTTCTCGAAGACGATCTCGCATCGACGTGCACTCGTGCGAAGGCGGTGCTTGCGTCAACGTGAGCCGGAAGTCAGGACTTTCAGGAAGTCGTAGTAAAACTGTACGCCGCGGAAAAAGGACGCCACCGGAACTCGTTCATCCGTGCCGTGCTCACGATGATCATTACGCTCGGCCTCAATTCCCGAGACTCCGTAAGTGGGTAAACCTACAGCCATCGTATGGACGGCGTCAGAAGCGCCGTTTGCCATCGTTGGAAACAAGGGAGTGCCTGGCCAGATTTTGGCCGCAACCGTCTGGGCGGCATGAAACACCTCTGGATTCGGCGGGGGCGGTGCGAATGGGTGCTGTTCGGGAACCGTATCGGATGCGTCGTGATCATCTGCGATATAGCGAATCTGTAGCTGCGGATCATCGAACACCTCGCCTAGGTCTGCCCGAACTTCCTGCTTAGTGTGCCCGGGCAAGATTCTGCAGTTCACCACGGCCTCGGCTCGCGCGGGCAAGGCGTTATTAGCATGCCCTGCTTGAAGGCGCGTAGCAACGCAGGTCGTGTGTAGGCGGGCGTTGTCCATAGGGTCGCGAGACAGACGTTGCACCGCATCCATGTCTGCGGGGGTACGGAGCATCGCAAGAATGTCTGCTGCCCGTTGGCTGGGTTCCACTTGCGCCATATGCTCGTAGTAGGCTCGAGTGACGCTATTCAACTCGAAGGGAAACGGATGGCTCTGCAGTCTGACCAGCGCATTTGCGAGTTCGTAGATCGCACTGTCAGGACGCGGCAGTGAGCTATGCCCTCCCGGATTCGTAACCACCACCTGGTAGTCAGAATAGAGTTTTTCAGTCGCATCGACGATGACAGCCACGGGTTTGTCATGATCCATCTGCACCTCACCGCCATCGTGGTTCAAGACGAACTCGGCATTCAGGAGTTTCCGGTGGTTCGTCAAAAGCCACTCCACGCCATTGTCTTTCCCGCCTTCCTCCGCGGCCGTTAGTGCGAGGATTAGATCGCGATCTGGAACATACCCCTCTTTCTTAAAACGCATAAGCGTGGTCACCAGGATCGCATCCCCATCCTTAATATCCTGAGTCCCACGGCCGTAGAAGTAACCACCCTTCTCGACAAACTTAAATGGATCGGTAGCCCAATCCTTCGGCTGCGCCTCAACGACGTCCAGATGGCCAATCAGCAACACAGGCTGGTGCTTGCCGGAACCGTGCAAGCGCACCACAAGATTCTTGCTTCGCTCATTCGGACCGCCAATGTAAATGTCACGTTCCGGAAATCCAGCTTCCCGAAATCGCTGCGCCATTGCTTCAGCGGCCCGGGTCACACTGCCCACAGATTCCGTCGTATTGATTTCAATCAATTGTTTGAAAATGTCACGCGACAATTGCTTGGTTGCGTCATCAAGTTGCGCGTACAAAGCCCCGGTAAACGCCAGCACTGCTGCGATCAGGAAAAGGTGTTTCAAACGTTCCCCCAGTTGGACGATTGCGGGCACCTGCATCGCCCCGGATTTAACACCTGGTTAACGAAGTCGGTGGCCTTTTGTCGTGGAAAGAAACAGAATGGTCGGCGCCATCGGATTTCGAACCGTGAGTTCCACCGCGGTTAAATATTTAACGAACTGATCTTACAAGAACTTACAGAGGCTCGCAGGGCGAGTTTCAGAGAGCACTCTCCGAGAAGTTCAAGCGCTCTCCATTGCGGTCTGAATTGGTCATCACTTATCCGATTCTGCCGGACGAGAACTCGGGACGCCACTTTAGCTAGAAGGTGGCGAAGGATCTCGCACTCTCCGGATCCAGAAGCTGGAGGGCCAGACGCGGTCCTGATCCATCGTCGGAACGAAGCGCCGCTTTGACTTGGGCATTTGAATGTAGCTGTGCGCCCACCGCGGAAAGCACTGTTCAAGCACATTGGGATGACGCAAGTACATTGCGCTGGACGCCCACAGAACTTCAAAGTCATTGTTGAAACTGAGAAATGCATGTAGCAGGTACTGCTCTGACCAAAAGCAGAGGCGCTTCAAGACCGCATCCCTCGGGTAGTCGGATGGCAGGAAAATATCGTGAAATTGGACGATCACTCCTGCCTTAAGACGGGGAAGAATTTCCAGATACTCACAAACCACATCACTCCCAACCGCTATGACGTGGCTTGAGTCGATAAATAGAATGTCTCCACTCTCTAACTTATTGACCAACCTTAAATCCATGTCCTGTATCGCTTTGGGTATTTGGATCACCGTATCTTCCCACCCATTGCGCAAAAAACGATCCGGGTTGGGATCGATTGACACCAGCTTTCCCTTACTCTGATCACGTTCCATATTTTGTTTGAGAGCGGTCGCCAACACACGAGTTGTGTGTCCTGTCCCAATCTCGAGTACGAGTCTAGGCTTGAACTGCCGGACCAAGCTATAGGCCACCTCGGCGTCCACCGCTTCAAAATACCCGTTGTTATAGTGATAGTTACGTTGTTTAGGGTCACTCGCGAAATTCCATTCCTCTCGGTACTTGCTGCTCAAGGCGCGCGCCAATTTAACCTGCTTCCCCAAGTCGAAACGGCTGCACGGCGGAAATGAGTAGATTGGCCAATCACGCTTTTCCAGTTGGGAAAGATTCGGCACGGGATAGTAGAAATGATTGGGTGTCACATTGATTCCAATGTTCTGTAACAAGCGAAAGCTTTTTACCATAGCCGGAAGCGCGAATCCCAAAGAATGCAACTTTCTCGCGCATCCCACCACCATGCGCGCGACCAGACTTTCTGAACGCCGTGCAGATTCGCGCTCTGGGTCTGCAACATCGGCACGCGCTCGCCATAGAGTGGGCGGGTCTGACGAGTTGGCGTTTGAACTTGGCACGATAGATCTACCTGAACCGAATAGGGACAACATCTGTGATGTGGGAAAGACTTCTGGGGTGTATAGAGGAACAGCGTTAAGGGCCTTTTCAGAATTTCCCTAGATCGGCAACGGCGACTGTTCCCGCTACTCGATCTCTCATCCCGCAGGAAATCGTGAGATTCTTACCGGCTACAACCTGCTGAACGGGGTTGTTCGCGAAGCGCTTAGTTCCGCTCATTGCTTCAGGCTCACTTCCGCCGGGTGTAGCTCCCAGGGTGTGCCCACCTCCGCCGAACCACGGTTGTGCTCGAAATCCCGGAAAGCGAGCCCCAGCACTGAAACCGGTAGCGCTTGGGGTAGTTCCGACTGGGCTACGTGTTGATTGCTCACATATCTCAGCCGGAACCCGTGTTTTGCAAGCCCTCCTTGCAAGGCTTTTCGATTCTCGCAATATTCACTGTCGATCGGCGTTTCCACAATTACCCGCGGAACAGTTTTGTTCGGATTATCGGCAATTTCCAGGTGTATATCGCAATCGAATCGAATCAAGCGAGCATTTTGCAGGTAAGCAGTCGGAATTTGATAAAGCGTGAGTTCCCGGCCCATGCGCTGGGTGGTATTGGTCGGGTCGGGACCCGGCGGCCATGCCAGAATTTGTGCAACCGTGGTTTGGACAGGCGCGATTTGGGGCAGGGGCACATGCTTCTCTGCATGACGGAAGTCTTGCGCCGGAGTCGCCAGGGGAGTGCAGTCACAAATCGAATTACCCCCACACGACTGCACGAAGCAAAAAGCGACCAGGCACGCAGGAGCCTAAAATGCGCTTCGGCTTACAGAAAGCATCGTCCAACAATTAAGGGATGCCCTGGTGGAGCTTATGGCTGCTTGCGCGATCGAAGTCCTCACACAGATGCTCCGGAAATCACCTCAGCATCCGTTCCCCCCGGAAAGCTCCTCAAAGAGAGCCAATTGGAAGAGTACCTTCCGGATGCGACAATGGCGCCCGCCAGGGAGGACCGCACACAGGAGCACAATCAAGCGCCTCTGCCACCCGGAAAGCCAATCTTTGCCGTGATAGTCCTCACGTGAGAACTCTCAGGGTTTCTCGTCGGAGCCCTGCGGCGATGTCCCCAGTCTTGAGCCGCCCGTAGCCTGAACTCGCTCTGCTTCGGCGCGCTCCCTTCTCGAGCTTTCTTCTTCTCCGAGTTGTGCATAGGCGTCGGACAGAATGCGATGTGGGTCGATCGCGTCCGGCCGCAGAGTCCCGGCCTTTTGTAAAAGCGGAATGCTGTCGGAGGCTTTCTGCTGCATAACGTACATTCGCCCGAGCAGCAGATTGGCAGCGAAGTTATTAGGGTCGAGGCGCAGAGCTTCTTTGAATTGTTCCTGCGCTTCCTCATTGCGCGCCGTTCGCTGGTACACCATTGCCAGATAGAAATGCATCATGGACGAACTATTTAACTGAGAGGCAGCCGCTTCGAATTGCGGCGTGGCTTCGCTCCAGCGGCCGGTTTTGACCAACGCGCAACCCAGCTCGTAGCGGGCTAGAGAATTCTCCGGCGTGGATTCGACCACATGTTGTAAGGGAGGGATCGCGTTCTCGTATTGTTTGAGCGAAACGTAGGCCCGCCCCAGAAGCAGGTATGCGGTCCCGGCATGAGGCTCCCGCTTTATGACCTCTTCAAGAAGTGGGATTGCTTCCTCATAACGTGCATTCTCGGCGTGAACCATGCCTTCATATAGCAGATTGGCTACCGCAATTTTTTGTTTGGGATCGGGCCCAGAGGCCTCGGCCTCGTCCGCGATTGTTGGATCTGATTCCAGATAACCGAGTGCGTGCAGACTCTCTCTTTGTTCGACCGTCAATTGCGTTTTTGTTGCTCCGGCAACGGAAGTGTTGCGCCGGAATTCTGCCATCTGTGCTCGGGCTGTATCGGCGACCGCGTTCAGTCTAGAGGCCAGGTTGTGTGCCGCAGCCTCATCAACCATTTGATCGTAGAGTTCCCGCTCGGGTGCATCGACGTACAAGTATTCGTTCAAGCGCCACGAACGAAGCGGACTCCATCCAAAGGAAAGATGGCCGTATCCACTCTCGGAGTAGATGGCGCGTTCCTGGTTGGAATTCCCAGGAGAGCGATTCGCTGTGGCTGATGGCAAAACCGAGTGACCCTGCATGGCTTTCGAAACCGGCAAATGGGCCGCTTCCAAAAGGGAGGGCGCAACGTCCACCAGCCCCACGCGTGTTTCAACCCTCCTGGCTGCGCTCTGCCCCGGCACTTTGATCAGTAAAGGAACGTGGATGGTTTCGTCGTAAAGAAAAATTCCGTGATGGCTTTCGCCATGCTCCCCAAAGGCCTCGCCGTGGTCTGCCATCACCGCGATTACGGATTGATCGAAAACGTTGTGTACCCTGAGCTCGGCGATCAACCTTCCGACGATGGCGTCGGTGTACGCGATTTCGCCGTCGTAAGGATTTAACTTGTAGCGGCTTCGAAAGGGTTCGGGCGGAGTGTAGGGGTCGTGCGGGTCATAAAGGTGAACCCACAGGAAAAATGGCCCCCTCGGCCGCTTGTTCAGCCAGGCGGAGGCTCGCTTCAGGACTTCTTCGCCACGCCGTTCGAGGCTGTGATAGTTGTCCTCGTCCGGATGCCGGCGGTGAAATCCGGCGTCATACACATCGAAACCGCGGTCGAACCCGGGAGCCAATTTGAGCGGGTCGAGCACCAGAGCTCCGACGAAGGCCGCAGTCCGGTAGCCGCTTTGATGAAGCAGCTCGGGAAGCGAAGGAACATCCTGGCCCAACGCGTCCCCCATGTAGTTGACGTGATTGAACTGCGGATACGTTCCCGTGAGGATCGTCGCATGGGAGGGCGTGGTCAGCGGCACCTGAGCATAGGCGCGGGAGAAAACGGTGGCGCGTCGAGCCAAGGCGTCAAGGTTGGGAGTGAGTCCTCGCCCTGAGCCCAGGAACCCCATGCGATCGGCTCGGGTCGTATCAAGCGTGACCAGAACGATGTTGGGATGAGAAGCTGCACCGGTCGCGTGGAGAGGTACCCAGCAAGTTAATGCCGAAATCAAGGCTAAAGCGGTGCGCCGGATCATAGATTTGCAAGTTTACATCGCGGCCAGGCGAGCGATCCGGTGCATTTTGGCAACAAGCTCTTCTAAAGGGGCTGTTCTAGAAGAGTATTTCGGGCCCTGGTCAGCCAAACTGACTCACGAAAAGACATTGATTTGACTTGACTGCAACGGCAGAGGTGACATACCCTTTCGCAAATTTATGAAACCGGTTTCATAGCCGGGGCATTGAGAAATCCGGGCCAAAAAATCCGCTGACTAGGAAGTGTGGCATGAGAGCAAAACCTTCCGTCGTTGTGGTTGCCTCCTTCGTGGTATTTGTGCTGACCGCTTCTTTATCCGGACAGTCCACCTTTGGGACCATTCTGGGAACAGTGACTGACTCCAGCGGCGCAGTCTTGCCCAATGTGGTCGTCCGTGTGACCAACCAGGGGCAAAGCGTTTCGCGTGAGGTGCGCAGCGACATTCAGGGGAACTACCAGGCGGAAAACCTGACCGAAGGCCTCTATACGATTTCGGTCGAAGCCGAAGGGTTTCGTGAGATTACGATTCAGGGCGTCCGGCTGACCGCACGCCAAACCGTGCGCGAGGACCTGAAGCTCACCGTCGGGGCCACGACTGAGAATGTCACAGTGGAAGCCCGGCCTGAACTCATCAACACGGAGTCCCAAACGATTTCAACCAGTATCACCAGCACAGAAGTATTGGCTCTGCCGGCGAATTATCGCGGAGCGGGCACTACCAGCCCGTATAGCCTTTTGGCCTTTCTACCCGGCGTCACTGGCGATACGGGCGGCAACATCTCGGTCCAGGGGACTGGGGTCAATCAGGTCGAATATTCGATTGATGGTATCAGTACCACCAATATTCGATCCTCCGGCCCTCAAATAGAAATGTTCCCCTCCGCAGAGAGCATTTCAGAGCTACAGGTGCAGGGCTCGGGCGGCGGAGCGGAATATGGCAACCCTGCGGATATTACGACGACCAGCAAGGCGGGCACCAGCGCATTTCATGGATCTTTATTTGAATATCTTCAGAACGCTGCCTTCGATGCCACGCGATTTACTGTGCCTCAGCTAACTAAGCCTGCCAAGAGTGCAAATACATTCGGAGGTTCCCTTGGCGGACCCATCTTTAAACGCCATACTTTCTTTTTTGGCGATTACGAAGGCATGCGCTACCGGACTCAAACCGCCCGCCAAGAGACCGTGCCCACATTGGACATGCGGAATGGAGATCTCTCTGCCATTACCCAGGTTCCTCTCCATGACTTGCAGGGCAATCCCTTCCCCGGCAACATAATCGACCCAAGCTTGTGGGATCCAAGGGCCGCCTTGATTCTCCAGTATTACCCCCTGCCCCTTCAGCCAGGCTTGTTTCACAATCACACCCTCAACGTGCCCAATCCGATCCTTTCCGATCAGTTCGATATTCGTATTGACCATACGATTAGCGGCAAGCAAAACGTTTTCGGCCGCTGGACCTACAAGAACGGCAGGTTTGTGTCTCCGTCTGGCCTGGGTTTACCTGCGGAGAATGACTTCGAACACGACAATCAGATCGTGATCGCACACAACTATGCAATCACACCGAACCTGATCAATGAACTGCGCGGAGGGATCAGCCGCAGGCAGAATGGTGGGGTTTTTCCGATCGATGGACCAGCCTTTATGCAGCAATTGGGGTTGAATTCCCAACAGTTAGGACCTTTCCCTCCGGGCGGGTTCCCCGACTTTGTCTTCGAACCCAGGGCGGGCAATGTTGACGCCATTGTTCACACACGGCCAAATCCAGAGCTTTCCCGCAACTTCCAGATCAATGAGAACCTGACCTGGACCAAGGGCAGGCACACCATGAAGTTTGGCTTCGATCTGCGCCGGCTCCACTTGACTACCGCCTGGTATTCAGGGTCATCGCAAGCCGATGACTACGGCGACTTTTTCTTCAGCGGCCAGTACACAGGAGCATACCAGGACATCGGATCCTCCTTTGCGGACTTCCTGCTCGGAGTTCCGTATTACACCTATGTCACTCACACGCCACCGAGGAACATTGATGGTACAACCACTCATTACTACGCCTATGCGGCGGACACCATCCGAGCCAGCAAGAAACTGACCCTGGACGTTGGTCTTAGGATGACTCGGATTCCGCCCTTGTACGATCCCATTAACCTCACCAACTTTGACCCCACCTATCGCGGCACACCAGCGACTCCCGGCAACGCAGGGACGCAGCCGGGGCGCGTGATCATTTCCTCGGACCCTAGATCGCTGGCAGCGACGCAGCCTCTGTGGGCTACGGCCGTCAATGCTTGCAACGACGTAAACAACATCCCGAACTATGCTGGTCCCGATCCGTCCATTCCCTGCACTTCTTTCCTGACCTCGAAACAGGCAGGATGGCCGAAACAATTGCGCAACGTTTACACACACTTCTCTCCTCGTGTCGGTTTTGCGTATCGGCCCTTTGGGGATAACAAAACGGTCATTCGGGGGGGAGCAGGAATCTACGAAGTGACTACATTGGGAGCGGTATTTTTCTCTGTGGCAGGTATCCACGACGGCTTCCAGGGAAATTTTGCAAATGCCGGTGCGGTTGGCGACCCGGGGTTCTTCCAATTTCCCAATGTCCTAAATCCCGACCCCACTAACGCCGGTTTTGGTTCGCAATCATTCTTCACGGCGAATCAGCGGGACAAGAAGGACCCATACAGCATTCAGTGGAACCTGTCGGTTGAACGCACGCTGCACGGCAACACCGCGCTGCGTGTCTCCTACATCGCCAACCGCGCGGATCAGCTCACCTGGAGCCCGAATCTTAATCAAGCCCCCATCATAAATGGCGTAGCCGGGACAAAACCGTTCCCCGCCTGGATTAACGTCAGGTGTCGTTGCGCCGGTGCAATTAGCAGCTATGAGTCCATGCAGACGGAGGTGATCCACAAGTACTCCCACGGGCTTACCTTCCAGTCCACGTGGACCTGGGCGAAGAACCTGTCGGACGTCGAATCGTGGCCCCGCTCCGGCTTTTCCGGGGAAGTTACTGGCGACAAAATGAACCTGTATGACATGCACGCCGATTACGGAAACACCGGCGGTACCCGCAAACATCGTTGGATCACCACCATGGTGGACGAACTCCCGATCGGAAAAGGACGCGCCCTTCTCGGGAATGCCAAGGGAGTGCTGAACGGAATTGTCGGCGGTTGGCGGCTGAGTGCGATTCTCCTGGTGGAATCCGGCCCCTACGATACTCCCTTCATCTTTTTTGACTCCTCGGGCAACGGCCAATTTGGTGGTTTTAACCGGCCTGATGCTGGCGGCGGCAATCCCAATGACTTTCACCACACCCGTACGCAGTTTTGGAATCCTAACGTATACTCCTGCCCTGGCTTTGCCCCGGGAACAGGCTTGTCCAACAATACCCTTGATTGTGCAAGCCTCGCCAACGGCGGCGTCGTTGGCCGCTTTGGCAACGCCGGCGTGGGGTCGCTGGTTGGCCCAGGAACCATTAACCTCTCCCTGGGTCTCGCCAAGGACTTCCAGCTCACCGAGAGAATTAAGTTGAAGTTTGAGAGCAGCTTTACTAATCTCCCAAATCACCCGAACTTCGATGATCCGCGCAACAATCTGAGTGAGGCCAACAACGGTCAAGGCACATTCGGACAGGTTCTCCAGTCTCGAGGCGGTGACGCCGGCGGCAACCGCGTCGGACAATTTGCGCTCAGAGTGGAATTCTGACGCGAGATTCGTTAGTTGAAAGATGGCCGTCCGGGAACTGGGCGGCCATTTTCCCCATCTAGAATGGACTTCTTCATGACAGCATTGAGAATTTCGATCGTCACCCTGATTGCTTGTTTTTCGAGTCAGTTGCTAGGGCAAGCGGCTGCTCCCGCCAAGAGCAGGCCGCGTGTGATCGTGATTGGCGTGAATGGCATGGAACTGGACGTGATTCGCCCGTTGCTCCTGAAGGGCCAGCTGCCCAATCTCTCGCGGGTAATCAAGAATGGCGTTCACGGCAAGTTGCGGACGGTGGATGCACCAAACTGCCCGCGGGTGTATTCGACGATGTTCACAAGCACACGACCGCCAGAGCATGGCGTTACGGGATTTCTGGTGGGCGGCATCACCGCGAACACAAACATGCTGAAGCAGGAGCCGATCTGGTCGTTACTCTCCAAAAATGGAGTGACGGTCGGTATGGCCAATGTGCCTGCAACTTTTCCGGTACTGCCGCTCAACGGGTACATGGTGAGCGGGATGCTTACGCGCGGCAAGAATTGCGAAGACGGGATTCTCTGTGCTCCGAAGCTCTCTGAAGTTGAAGGCGGGGACGCGGTGTATCCGCTCTCACTGAAGACGGAACTGCTGAAGAATGTCGGCGACTTTTACATTGACTGCGAGCGCATGCCGTCGGCGGGCGATCTGAACGGGCGAGAGGCGGCAGTTATCGACAGCTGGCTGAAGAAAGTGCAGGTCATCCGCGACCAGCAGACGCAACTTTTCGACTATCTGCTGACAAATCATCCAACCGACTTCACCTGGATCGTCCAGTCGTGCGAGGACCGCACCGGGCACTGGCTTTATCCGATTGCGCCGTACAACGTTGGCTACAACCCCAGGGTGAACGGCGTGCGTACCGACGCTTTCCCGGACCAGTACATAGCTTTTGACAAAGTTCTCGGCACGATCCTCAAGCACGCGGACGACAATACGTATATTTTCATCGTTTCCGACCATGGCATCAAGCCGCTTCGCGAGTTCGAAGAAACCGATCCACACGCGCACATGGATCACGAGAAGACGACGCCGGTGATCGCGAAACACGATTTCGCCGACGGGGATGATGTTCCAGGTTCATTCTTCGCGATGGGACCAGGCATCAAGCACGGGCTGCGCCTGATGGGTTTTGAGGCGTCAGTGTACGACATTGCGCCTACGATTCTTCACATTTATGGCATCAATGTGCCGGGGCAAATGCGCGGACATTTTCTGTCTGACATTTTCGAGCGGGAAGAGACAAGAGCGGCGAACTAAGGCTGAGGGCGCATGTTCGTTTTCGACCTGGCAGCTTCGCCATTTCTGCGTAATGAATCAGCGCGCTTGCGGGCTCGCTCTGCTCCCTCCGGCTGTCCTGATGCCTCATAGGCCGTCGCCAGCAGGTCGAAAGCCTCGGCAGTGGCACCAGGGGACTTAGCGAGCGGATTTAAGGTTCGTAGAGCGGATGCAAACTCTCCTGATGCAATCTGAGCCCTCGCCAACTGGAGCAGCACGTGGGTGTCGTGCGGCTGAAGCAGCAAGGCTGCCTGAAATTGATCTTCGGCTTGCTGCGGTTGTTTTAACTCCAAGAAGACTTGTCCGAGCAGCACGCGGGTTTGCGCCTGCGCTGGAGAGATCTGCAAACTGGCCAGGAGGGCATCGCGCGCGCCGTTCAGATCCTTTAGCCTCGCAAGGACCGTACCTTCTTCAAAGGCAAGCCTGGCGTCCTTAGGGAGCATTTCTCGGGCTGTCTTCAAATGCCCGGCTGCCTTGAGGTTCTCACCGGCCTCAAGCTCCAGTTCCCCCAGTTGCGTAAGGGCTACAGGCATGTTGGGATTCAACTCCAGAACGCGCTCAAGAGCACGGCGAGCATCGCCAGGGCGATTGTCCTCGTCTGCGATCATTGCGCGGTGAAGCAGGTTTTGCTCCTGAATGTGATCCTTCGGATCCGGGAGCAATGACGGCTCCGGAACATTCGTGGAACTCGCGGCGTCGTTCCGTCCCAAGTATCCCAGGGCCTTCAGTTCATCGATCGTGTTTTGTCCAAGCGATCCCGAAGGCTGCGTAAACGCGGACGACGTTGATTTCCGACTCGCCAATACCACCCGCGAGGTTTGCACGCGCGCATCCCATGGTGCGTACTGGTTGCGCAATTCAGCGGGATCAGATCTCAGATCATAGAGCTCTGGCCGTGGCGCGTCGATGAACTTGAACCCTTGTGAACGTACCGAGTGCAGTGGTGCCCAGCCAAACCGCAAAGGATAGTCGGTTTCGGCAAGAACTTCACGATTGTTGGCTTGATCAGCGTCGGATAGCAAGGAGTGGCCGTCAATGTGGTCAGGCGCCGGCAAGCGGAGCAAGCTCAATACGGTTGGAAGGATATCCAGCGTGCTCACCGTCTGCACGACTTTCCTGGCGGATTGGGCCTTTGGAAGCTTGATGATCAATGGAACATGAGTTGTCGAGTCGTAGAGAAAAATGCCGTGCGTGTCCTCCTGATGGTCGCCCAAGCCTTCGCCATGGTCACCCACAGCGATCACGAGCGAGTTCTGATACCAGCCGCGCAGCTTAAGGCTGGCTAGAAAACCCATCAAGGCCGAGTCGGCGTAGGCAATTTCGCCGTCGTAAAGACTATCTTTGTAAGTTTGCGAATAGGGGGGTGGAGGCTCGTAGGGATCGTGTGGGTCATAGAGATGGACCCATACGAAGCGAGGGTTCCCCGGATGCGTGCTCAGCCAGCGTTCGGCATGCTCAGCTACAGTCTCGGCGCGACGCTCAACGCGGTTCCACCGCGATTTGTTTTTGGTTGATTTGGGGAAGTTGTCGTAAAAATCAAAGCCTCGATCAAGGCCGCGGGCCAGATTCCTGCTGTCGAGAATGATGGACCCGATGAAGGCTGCGGTGACGTAGCCTTGCTTTTTTAGAAGCTCCGGAAGTGTAGGATGCGGCGCGAGGGGTGTGCCGAAGTCGGTCATGCCGTGACTACTTGGCATGAGCCCGGTGAGGATGCTGGCGTGCGAGGTGTTTGTTATAGGGCTGGGTGTAAAAGCATTCGCGAAGCGAATTCCATCATTCGCCAGACCATCGAGTGCCGGGGTCTGAATTCGGTTGTAGCCGTAGCAGTGGATATGGTCTGCGCGGAGTGTATCGATGGTAATTAGAAAAATATCTGGTTGAATCGCTTTATGATCCCTACTTTGCGCAGCGGAGATTGCGGAGAAAACAAGAAAGGACGCTAACCCCACGCAAACCTGCCGCATAGGCATTCAGAGTAACACCTGTCCAACTCGTTCTCGGTGAAATCCTTGGCTGGTTCTGCTCGCGGCTGGAACCGAAAGAGTCGGTAGTCTGGAAAGTGACTAGTTTAGCCGCCGCCAGCTTCGTGATCAGACCCAGCGCGAAAGCACGATTTGCATCCACCCGCGCGTGGTCGTGGAGTGAGCAAGCACCTCCCCCTGGGCGACTTGGGCAGTATTAGCATCCACCGCATTGATTACTACCTGCGGCGTCCGCGTTGTCGCCCGGTCGCCTCCCTCGCAACCAGATCAATCGTGAATAGAGCAGACCAAACCGACCGTCAGCGGTAGCGCACTCTTCTCTCCAAACCACGTTGACAATCACCATCTCGTATCAGCAACAAACTCACTGCACGGCTGCCGCGACCATCTCCTGGAATGCACGTTCAGGAAGTTCGGAGCAATCTCCTTCGCAGGCTGTCATGAATATTGTAATCATGTCGCGGCTTGGGATGATCCACTCGTGCGTTCCGAATGCGCCACCGTGACCAAAGCTTCCCTTGGGAAGAAGCCCTACGACCCCGAGTGGGCGGTTGACAATCTCCCAGATCAATCCGTAATCCGCACCGGGATACCAGCCTGCCTGCATGCCCACGGTTTGCGGCTCGCGCATAGTTTCAATGCTTACAGGAGAAAGGAAGCGCTTCCCTTTCCACGTCCCTTTATTCAAGATCATTTGGCAAAAATGCGAAATGTCTTCGACCGTAGAAAACAGTCCGAATTCTGGGGCAGGATATTTTGCTCCCTTACGATATGCCGCCGGGTCGCCTCCCAGGATGTCGGACCCTTGGCGAACCAACTTGCCGTTTTGCGGCATATAGACCATGGCAATGCGGCTGATCTTGTTAGCTGGCGGATAAAAAAACGTATCTTCCATCTGCAGCGGATCGAGCAAGCGTGTTTGGATGAAGCTCTCGTATGACTCACCGGAAACCACCTCGATAATTCGCCCGAGCGTCGCGATTCCTGGATTGCTGTAGAGCCATCTGGTACCGGGTTCAAATTCCAGCGGTTCTTTCGCGTACTCCTTCACCGCTTCTGCCAAAGTGTGGTCCATCGTGTGATAGAGATCCCGCATGGCACCTTGGGGATCATTGCGCATACCAGAAGTATGAGACAGCAAGTCGCAGATACGGATCGGACGGGACGCCTTCCTCATCCAGCCATTCACGTTCAATGGCTGATCGCGAAATTCAGGGAGGTAGGTTTCAACGTTGTCGTAAAGACTGATCTTTCCTTCCTCGGCCAGCATCATGATACCCACAGCCGTGAATGGCTTGGTCATCGACATGATTTGAAAAATCGAATCCTGCTTCATAGGCTTGTGTTCCTCGATGTTCTGCATGCCGACAGCGGTTGATTGGATAGTCTTCCCATCCTGCAAAACCATCGTTACTGCGCCAGCACTTAAACCTTTGTCGACAAACTCCTGCAGCCTTTTTTGAATGTTTTGTAAACGCTGCGGATCCAGGGTTGGTTTAGCAAGGTTTTGCGAGAAGGCATTGCCTACCAGGAGAGCAACTGCAACCAATTGCAACATTGAATATCTCAGGATGCTTGCCATCGTAAATTCCTTTCGGTGAGTAAATGTTTCCCCCCTTGCACAGCCCGGTTAACAATGCCTTCCGGGCTTGGGTTGCCCGGACAAATTCTGTAGACAATGGCCCGGATTGAACGCAGCTAAGGCAACATTCAACCATTTCTGCAGCGTTGCTCGCCAGTACGACGCTTAATTACAATCACCGCGACATTTCTTTCAATCCATTTGCGGAGGGTTCAATGCGATTGCCGCGCGGGTGTAGTCTTTTATCTTCCGTCGTCGCGCTTCTCGCGCTGTGGATTTCGCACAATTCACCGGCCACGGGTCAGAGCCCATCCGAACCAGCGGCCAAGGGTAAGAGTTCATCGTGTCCGAAGGATGACAGCGGATTGAAGTTGCCTCCTGGCTTCTGTGCGACTGTCTTTGCCGATAGCATCGGTCACGCCCGCCATTTGGTGGTGGGATCGACAGGAGTCGTCTATGTGAACACGTGGTCGGGAGACTATTACAACTTCGACAAGGTTCATGAAGGCGGATTCATCGTTGCCCTGCAGGACAAATCAGGCATCGGGAAAGCCGACGTGATCGAACGTTTTGGCGACACTGAGAAGACGGGGGCTGGCGGAACTGGCATTGGTATTTACAAAGGATGGCTTTACACCGAGATCAACGATCGCATTGTGCGGTATTCCTTAGGTGCAGGTGCCACCGTCCCGTCCGGTGCTCCGCAAACGATTGTTTCGAAGTTGCCGCTGGGCGGCGATCACCCGATGCATCCCTTCATCATTAGTAACGATGGGAATCTCTATGTGGATGTGGCCAGCGCAACAAACTCCTGCCAGGCAAAGAATCGGCAACCGAAGGTTTTGGGGGACCAGCCATGTAGGGAACTGGAGACGCGCGGTGGAATATGGCGTTTCGATGCAAACAAAATGGACCAGCTGTTCTCTCCGTCTGAACGATACGCAACCGGAATACGCAATGGGGAAGGCTTTGCGATCGACTCCGTCGGACGCGTCTTTGTAACTCAACACGGGCGCGATCAACTGCACTCAAATTGGCCAGACCTCTTCAAGCAGGATGAAGAAGCGACGTTGCCGGCGGAAGAGGTGATGTTGTTGAAGGCCGGCGGCGATTATGGTTGGCCCGAGTGCTATTACGATTCGTTCCAAAACAAGTTGGTGCTCGCACCGGAATATGGAGGCGATGGCGGCAAAGCTGTCGGCATTTGCGCCAGCAAGCTCCCGCCGGTCGCAGCTTTTCCTGCTCATTGGGCACCAAACGCGATGACCAGTTACGACAAAAGCAAATTTCCCGCGCGGTACAGGAACGGTGTTTTCATCGCGTTTCACGGATCGTGGAATCGGGCACCTTACGCCCAAGGTGGGTACAACGTAGTGTTTCAGCCACTCGATGGCGATCACGTATCGGCTAGCTGCGAGATTTTCGCGGACGGTTTCGCAGGAACCGTCAAGAGTCCGGAAGGTGCGGAACATCGCCCTTCAGGGCTGGCAGTCGGCCCCGACGGCGCGCTGTACGTATCGGATGACATTCGGGGACGCATCTATCGAATCACCTATACCGGCAATCCAGCCGGGCCGTCCCCGAAGGCGACTCCATGCCCGACCATAGCCGCGCCTGCCGGCAGGATCGTGCAGACGGAAGCCACCCCGCCCGAAAGCAATACCGCTGACCTGCCGGTTCCTGAAGGCTCATCGGCAGCGATGGTCGCGTTGGGGAGCCGCATCTACCACGGACAAGTAGGTGGTGCCACTTGTACCGGATGCCACGGCGCGAAAGGCACCGGGACGCCCGTCGGCCCCGATCTCACGAAAAGGAAATGGATGTGGAGTGATGGCAGTTTTGCTGGAATCTTAAAGGTGATCACTGAAGGTGTGCCCACCCCGAAACAATTTCGCAGCCCTATGCCGCCTATGGGAGGAGCGCAATTGTCTGACACTCAAGCGTCGGCGGTCGCTGCCTATGTTTGGGCGCTGAGTCACCCTAAGCGCGAGCCAAAGTGAACGCTCGAGCCTTTCCTCAGCTGGGCTGCAACACGGATGTGGGCATGAGGGGTAACCGCGGCATCCATGAATCATGTCGTGGGGATTCCGATGCGGCGAACCAGATCCTGAAATCGTGGATCGCTGCGCAGAGGATTGAGTCGGGGATCCACCCCGATCCATGGTATTCAAGTGGATCGCTGCAGGAACGCTTGCTGCAACGATTCAAGCGCCTTTTCGTTGTCGCCTAGCTCTGTGTATGCGGTTGCTACAAGGAATTGGCAAACATACTGCTGCTTGGCCTCTTCCAAGGCTTTGTGCAGAACTTGAGTGGCCTTGGTCTTTTCCCCCACCTGTGCCAGCGCCGATGCCGTGGTAGCCAGACCACTTGGGAAGTCCGCCACGCGAATGGCATCGTTGGCAACCCGAAGTGTCTCGGCATGCTTACCCATTCGTGCGTAAGCGATAGCGAGAACGATGTAAGGAACTCCGTCAGAGGGCGCCAACTCCATTGTCTTTCGGCACTGATGAATGGTCTCGGGCATTCGACCCGAGAAATAAAAAATCCACAGCGCTTCCTTGCGGCTTTCCACCGCTAACGGATCGTAAAGATAGGCCTGTTCAACGCGGGAAAGGGCTTCGTCGAAGTGGCCTAAGGTGGCGAGATAATTGGCGTACCCCAGCTGAGCCTCGGGCGAACTTGGATTGATCTCGAGTGCCCGGCGATATTCTTTCTCTGCCGCCGGCCAATCCCAATCGAAAAATAGATGCACATAGCCGAGCTTCACGTGGCCGCTGGCAAGATTGGGATCGAGCTCAACGGCGCGCTGCGCGGCTTCTTTGGCTCGCGGCATCACCTCGGCCGGTGAGCTGTAGTAAGTGGTTGCGGAATTGTAGGCTTCGGCTAGGGCCGAGTAGAGGCGAGCATCGTTGGGATCGCGCGTGATCCCATCCTGTAAATACTGAATCGCTTTAAAGACGCTCTCCCGCGTTCCCAGCTCCAATTCGTGCAAGCCCAGTAGATATTTGTCATAGCTCTCAAGATTGACGTGCGGCGGCTCTGAAGCATTCGCCGAAACAGGCAGCAATTCACTTGAAAGAGAGCGCGCTACCCTCTCGCCAATCTCCTTTTGAACGGTGAGGACATCGGTGAGAGGGCGTTCGTAGGTTTCCGCCCAGACGTGCGTCTGTGACGCCGCTTGAATCAGTTGTGCAGTGATCCGCACGCGTCCACCGCCGCGGCGAACGCTTCCTTCGAGCACATAGCCAACGCCAAGTTCTTGGCCAATTTGGGCGATTGGCTCCTTCGTGTGCGTATATCGAACAACAGAGGTGCGGGCGATCACGCCAAGTTTGGCCGGCTGCGTCTGCCCAAGCTGAGCGATCAATTCCTCCGTCAGGCCATCGGCAAAATAGTCCTCGTTCGGGTCCCCACTCAAATTGGCAAACGGCAGCACCGCCAGCATGACCTTTTGTGGGGGAGGATTTCGTTTTGGCAACAACCGCCAAGCCACGATCATCGCGGACGCGGTAAGAACCGCAGCCAGCAACCAGGGCCAGAGTTTTCGCCTCCGATTCCGAAGCTGTAGGGGGATTTGCGATGCGGTGGGGGCGGGTGCTACTTCGATGTAAACCGGCTCGTCGCGCGCCTCGAGCAAGCCGGCAAAACGATAGCCTCGTTTGGGGACAGTCTCGATGAATTGTCGTCCATCCGGTCCTTCCCCCAAGACCTGCCGCAGATTGAAGACGTGTCGGGCAAGATTCCCCTCTTCGATAAACACACCCGGCCAGACCTTCTGCAGCAGCTCCTCCTTCTCGACGATGTGTCCGGCCTTTTCCACCAATACGAGCAGGGTCTCGAGATCCTTTGGTGGAATTGAGACCGCCTGGCCGTCGCGCAGTAGCACCTTCTCCTCAGGGTCGAGACGGTAAGAGCCGAATTCGTAGATGTGCTTTGTTTTCAAGGCAGTCGCCAAAGGAAGAAATTCTCAATAATTCTTTCAGAACTCCTCAAAGACATTTCCCGCACCAGCTTGGCAGTTTTGTGGGAACGAAGCAGTCCGGCCGCTTCGAAACGCTTTCGGATTGCGGGCGATTTTAGCGCATTCCGACATATTTAGGAATGGACAAGCGGACGGTTGGTTCCCTGCTTCACTTCGGAGGGTTGGACTATGAAAATCTTGCGGCTCGAAAGCCACTCTCGCTTCCCGATGACGGCATTCTTGGTTGTCGCTACTTGTCTGGGCAGCGCTTTGGCGCAAACCGGACATACGCACCCCAATCCAACAAATAATCAACTTACCCAGGCCCAGGGCGTTCTTTTGCAAGCCGTGCGCGACTCGACTGCAAGGTTCAAAGATGTCTCTGTCGCTGAGTCGGAGGGTTACTCCCTGCTATTCGGCTGTGTGACTGGACCAGATTCAGGTGCAATGGGGCTTCACTACGTGAATATGGCGCTGGTGGGCAGCGGCGTAGTTGATGCCACAAAGCCTCAGATCGTGATCTACGAACCCCAACCAGATGGTCGTTTGCGATTGATCGGGGCTGATTTTCTGGTATTGGCCGATCAGTGGGACAAGGCCCATCCCGGGCAAGGAGCACCCCAGCTCATGGGGCAGCTCTTCCATTATTTCGAGAGTCCCAATCGTTTCGGCCTGCCGCCCTTCTACACGCTTCACGTATGGGCGTGGAAGCCAAATCCAAACGGCGCATTTGTGAACTGGCATCCCAACGTTTCATGCGCAGCATTCTCCGGCCAGGCTCCCTAGCGCGAGGATCAAAACTTCGAACAAGAACATTTTGAACCTGAGCACCACCCTCGAGCCGTGAGTAGCGGCCTTTAAAAAAACCGACAGGCACGAAAATGCCTGCCGCAAGACATGCCAACAGAAGGAGATCCTTATGCGGCAATTCATTGCAATTACCACCCTCGCCATCCTCACCATTTCCGCCGGGCATACCGCTCCCGCAGACTGGGCCATCAATGCCACGGCGATTGAGGCGTGCAGCTGCCCACACTTCTGCATGTGCTACTTCAACTCACATCCAGCCGCGCACCACGAGCACGGCAAAATGGACCACTATTGCCGGTTCAACATCGCCTACAAGGTCAACAAAGGTAACTATGGCAGCACGGATCTGACGGGGGCAACTTTCTGGCTCAGCGGGGACCTCGGCGGTGATTTTTCCACTGGAACTATGGACTGGGCCGTCCTTACCTTCGATAGATCCCTCACGCCAGAGCAACGTCAGGGCTTAACGGAAATCGCAACCCATGTATTTCCCGTTAAATGGAAATCTTTCCAAGTAGCAGAAGGTAGGATCGACATTTGGACATTCGACAAAGATCAAGCGCATGCAATGCTGGATGGCGGCAAAACCGCGGAAGTCAAATTACATCGTTTCAGAGGCATGACCAGCGAACCAGTGGTCCTCAAGAACGTGAAGTATTGGGGCACCCCACGCAACGATGGTTTCGTTATGATGCCGAACGATGTCGAAGCTTATCGTCAAGGCCCGAATGCATTTGAATACAAGGGAACGAATGGATTCATGATCACGATTGATATGAATTCAAAAGACATGACCGTCGCGACAGCTGCCCCCGCACATTAGCCGAAGTTCGAGGGTATCTCACTCTGGGCACTTCAGCACTGCTAGGGTTGCCCTCGTCGGAATTTTCGCATCCTCTGAATTGCCGCTATATCCCCGTGGGCTGGGCCGTGAAGATTCGCCAGCCCCGAGGCTTTTTTTGGCAAACCAAAATCACTCGGATCTCCTTCCCATCTGGCTTCGCAGGGTTGATGATCCCCATCGGAATACCCAAATGCCGAGTGCCATATTGACCAGCACGCCCGTGCTGCTGTGATTCGAGCAATTCAGCCCCATCCGAGGGCAAGAACCTAGGCACGGCGTCGCCGAGGAAAATCAGCTATGCTCAAACCCTGCACAGGATTGTCTATGGCTAACGCTTACAGCGGTCCAAGCATTGATGAATACCTTCGTGAACGGTTGATGCCGGTTGAAGGTGCGATCCCCCATATTCCCGGCATCGAAATGTTTGGCAACTCCATCCCTGCGGGGACTGTCGGTGGCGATCTTTTTGAATACATCAATTTTCAACAGCGTTACGACATTATGCACGTATCGAACGAGCTCAGCACCTGGCAAAGGAGTACCTCGAACCACTTCTTGATGGCGCACCGGCACTCAATTGTGTTGACGATCACGTGCGCTGGCTTAAAGGAAGGCCGGGCTACACGGGGGAAATGGAATGCGAGTACAGATTTGCGAAGAGTTCTGAGCAGGCGCGAGTTGCCGAAGACTTACGCGACCTTTATTCCACCGCCGGTGTCCTGATCGTAGACGCGCAGGGCCATGGAATCATTTCCGCGAAGATCGCCTCCACGGTTCACGATACCTTTCACTCGCTGATGCTCACCGAACTAGACCGATATGGAAAAACAACGCCGGAGCTGCTCGAAAATCTTAATCTGCGTTTGGCGCAATCGGTGACTGCCCGAAACGCTCTGGGATTGAGCGAGCAAGAAGACGGGCGCGAAATCGCGACGATGTTGTTCGGTGAAGTTCGTCCTGGTGGTCACTTCCGCTTTGCAAACTTTGGGCATCCTCCGCCGCTCGTGTTTTCGGCGGAGTATCGCAAGTTCATGAATATAGATGAAAAACGCATGGTGCAGTTCCTTGCCCTCGGCTTGCAGATTCCCTCAGATCATCCCGATCGCAAGAGGTATTACAGCTTGAACTTCAGGCAAAAGGAGTTCAACTCCGCCGACGTTGCCGAGATCACGCTAATGAGTCCGGGAGATATCCTCGTGCTCTACACCGATGGAGTCTACGACGGCAGCGACCAACAGAGGCGCGAGGTCCTGGAAATAATTGTGCGCGAAAGCCATCGGCAATCGGCAAAGGACATCTGCAATGCATTGTTGGATGAGGCGGTAAAACAAGATCAGCGTCTTCGCGAGAATGGCGACGAGGCGTTGATCGATGATAAGACCGTGTTCATCATAAAGAAATTTTGATACCAAGGATGAATCAAACGAGAGCGAGAATGGCGCGCTCCTCGGAGTGCAAGGATTAGTAAGCTTAAAAAGATCTTGAAATCGCCGACATTGTCAGAGACGTCTGCTAGATCAACAATTCTCCTTCGTACAGACGCTCAAGGTTTTCCTCGTGCTATGGGCAGAGTATTTGCGCGGCTCTCCTCCAAAGCAATAAGCCCAAGGAGTGCGCCCCAGTGGTAAAAGCGGTCACTACTGGAAACGTCATCGCCGGTACCGAGGATCGCGTTGTAGTTTTCGTGGACGTGGCCTTTCTCGCGCCATTCCTTCAGAAACAGCTGATATGACTTAGTCGCAAACTCGCCACGGATGCCCGCGTCATCGTAGTTGCAAAGACCAAGATAAACGAGGTAATTCATGGGTCCCCAGATGCGCCCACGCCAGTAATTCTGCTCGTGGAACGCTGGATCGTTCCGAGCGATAGAGGGAATCACCCACTCGCCCCAGAACTCATCCGGGTTGCGCAGGTGTTTTTCGATCATGATTTTGACCTGTTCGGGTGTAGCCACTTTCGCTAGCATGGGGTAGAAATTCGTCGGCGACAGCCGTGTGCTGTTCTCTCCCGTGTGCAAATCTCTATTGAGAAAGATGCCCGTCTTCTCGTCCCAGAGCGCTGCCAGTGCGGCACGATAGCGAGCCGCGCGATCCCGGAGCTCTTTCGCTTCAACGGTCTTGTTCAACCCCTCAGCAATCTCAGCCAGTGCGTTGCAATCAGCGACATAGAGGCTAGTCATGCCCACATCGGCAAATTCGAGCATATGAGTGCCGGGGTCGTAGAAAGTGCCATCGTACATGGGACTGTTATCAAGACCCGATTCATAGACTGCCGCCTGCCAGGTACCAGATGCGTCCTCGGTGCGCTCACGCCAGTTCTCGCCGTCGCTGCCGAGCACGATGAATCCCTGCATGGTCCGGTGTTGACTCCACCAGCGGTTCCAGAGAAGAAGTGACTCAAAAGTATCCCGTAGGAACCAGCGATCGTGGAACTTGTGAAATAGCCCGAGGACTGTTATGGCCCCCACTGGCGGTTCGGAGCGGTCAAAGCTTTTCCAGTTGCCAGCGCGAGCGTAGTTCGGCACGAATCCCTGGGGCGTCTCTTCGCGCAATTCCTCGATGGCATTGGCATAAGCCAGATCTTTGTCGCCGACACCGGCCAGCACGGCTCCGAAGAAGGTATCCCAATCAAAGAGAACATAGCCACCCCAAGAAACGCTCCAGTCGCGGCTTACCGGCGAGATCACCCGGTTGTGCTCCGGATCGAAGATGGTGTCCCATGCAATCGTGGTCTGAATCGCATCTACAATCGGCGCTGTTGCGTTCCCGTCGCCGGCTGATTTCAGGTAGGCTGCCTGTCGCTTTTCAAGGATGGCCTGAATCTCGGAAACGCTTCGCCTGGCCCCGGTGCTTACGCCGACTGGATGCGTCAGCTCAGCCGCAAAGTATGCTCCGCTCATTGGTAGTTGGCCACGCCGCAGACGATCGTCACGCAGGGAGGCGGAGGGAAGTTCATCTTCGCAGGTGCAGTAGATGCGAACGGTGGTCCCTGAGCTCCCGCGCGCGGTTATCAAGCTCGTCTCTCGCAGAGCAGTTCCGGATCGGTTCCATAGAAAATCCACTCCAAAAACCACGGTTGGGGGGATCGCGAATTTTCCAGCTGTATCGAGCGGCGTCACCAGCAATACCAGGTCACGCCCCTCATGCCCGCTTTCGACGCGCCACTCATGGCCCCTCCAACTCACCCTGAGCTGCGTGTAACTCCCATCCCATGAGTGCGGACCAGGAGAAACCATCCCTTGACCGACGGAGGTTCGACGCAAGAATTCGTCTCCGAAAAAGGTCGTGTTGTGTTTGAACCCGATGTGAATCGCGAGTGCTTCTGGAAGGAGTACATGGGTGGTCATGCTGTCGGTGTCCCATGTATTCCAACCACGTGCCAGCCGCTGCTGCAGTTGGGAGTATTCTGGCGACTGCGATTGCGAAAATGCAGGCTGAGCTGCCGGCAATACAGAGAGGCTTGAGGCAAGTACAAGATAGAAGGACGAGCAGACTCGCATTGAGGAGGATCTTTTTTGCCGGTGGAGGGCGGCCAAACGGGTTAAGAATCTCTCTATAGTCACTGGCCCGCTCCCTCGTCGTGAAGGCACAAGGGTACGTTGACCGACGCAGGCGGTCAATCGGTCGATAGATCGCCTCTCCCTCATTGACGAGGCACCTCAATAGTGTTTTCTCCAACACGACAACGGGCGTCCCACCCCTGTTCGCGCCCCTACCGAACAAGTTGTTGATGGAGTTCGGTTGCTCCCGGGGACCCGCAATCGAACCCGTTCCTTTCGGGACGCCTTTTTAATCCACTTCCGTGCTTAAGTAGCTTTTTCCGTTGCACTTACAAGAATTTGCGTATTGGACGCGACTGGTTCAGTGCTGCTTTGTGCGATCTTTTCTCGAACCGACGGGCAGAGTTTGGGCACTAGAACCCGTCCTAGTAAGCGATTGAAT